>Ga0209542_10000210_pt1 | contig 146525 bp, 143 predicted proteins | sample RifCSPhighO2_01_FD_184028 | JGI IMG/M metagenome (GOLD analysis project Ga0209542, IMG submission 184028) | Soil microbial communities from Rifle, Colorado - Rifle CSP2_plank highO2_0.1 (SPAdes) (version 2) | ecosystem: Environmental > Terrestrial > Deep subsurface > Rock core/Sediment ... | reverse complement strand
GGTACCACCCGAGCGTTCCTAGCGACGGTGGTGTTCGGCACCTCGATGTCGGCTCGCCCTATCCTGGGACTGAAGAAGGCCCCAAGGGTTTGGCTGTTCGCCAATTAAAAGGGTACGCGAGCTGGGTAAGTAAAAATGAGCCCAGCGTTCCTCGACACGAGAATCCAGTTTTATGGATTTGTAGAAGGATAAAAACTGACTCATAACGGTAGAGTCCGAATGCTTAATTTTTATCAATAAAAATGATATAATTTGAGTAATGGACAATATCGTGGGAAGACTACAATCATTGTTTCCGCATGATCAACTTCAGTTGATCCTCGGTTCATTGTTGGGCGATGCTCGTTTAGAGTGTCGTTCAAAAAGTATAAGAGCAAAACACACTGCTCGTTTAAGAATTCATCAATCCGATAAACAAAAAGATTATGTATTCTGGAAATACGACAAGTTGAAGAACTTTGTTGTTAAGGGTCCCAGATTTACCAAAGTCTGGCATGACTCAAAACGGAACAAAGATCATTATTCTTGGTATTTCCACACTCAAAGCAACGAAGCTTTGGGATTAATACACAAACTGTTTTATCAGAATAATATCAAAATCGTGCCAAGAGATTTAATAGGAATATTAGACCCTCTCGGTTTAGCAGTTTGGTATATGGATGACGGATCCAATAATGGCAGTAACATAACTCTTAATACTCACTGTTTTTCTAACGAAGAACAGAAAATGATAAGGAACTGGTTTCGCGATAAATTCGCGATTCGGACAACGCTCGTAAAAGATCGGAGCAAATTCAAAATAGCCATCGGCTGTAATGAAATGCCGAAATTTATGAATATTGTTCAGTCTCATATCATTTCATCAATGAGCTACAAGATTGTCAGTCCCCGTAACGACTTGATTCTAAATAGGAATCAGATAGTAGCTTTTTAGCTATCATAAAACGTCAGTCCGATTTTATCGGAAAATCGGAAAGGTATAGTCTATACTGCTGGTAACAGCAGAGTTGTTCACAATTTTGTGAATATATGTCAAACCGTCGTGAGACAGGTTGGTCCATATCTGGTGCGGGCGTTAATACTTGAGAGGAGTTGTCCCTAGTACGAGAGGACCGGGATGAACGAACCTCTGGTCTACGAGCTGTCCTGCCAAGGGCATCGCTCGGTAGCTATGTTCGGTTCTGATAAGCGCTGAAAGCATATAAGCGCGAAGCAGGCCTCAAGATTAGGTATTTGATCCGCAGTAGATGACTGCGTTGATAGGGCTTAGGTGTAAGCGCCGCGAGGCGTTGAGCCGAGAGCTACTAATAGATCTATTTTTTGAGTAATTTTGAACTGGCATCGCATATATTTTCTTAGTCGCGTTCTCTGCTATTTTTTAATAGTACGAGGCGCGACGAGGAAGGCGTAGTTTTACACTACGACGACGAGGAGCAACAAAGTGACATTAAAAAATAGCGAGAACCCTTCGGGATACGCTAAATTTTAGAAATCGCTGCGTCGCTCCTCCTCGGAGTAGCAATAAGTACACCTTCGTCGTCGCTTCTTGCGCTTTCTAAAATTTATCAGTATCGCGGCAAGAAAATATATGCGATGCCAGTTCTAGGTGGTTTCGGTATAAAATTAGGATTCTTCCAAGAGCGAAGCGATTGGTCAAGAATCCTAACCCCGTCTTTTAGAACGCCACAGGCGTTTAAGGGGGGGCGGTGGTTAGGTTTTTAGAATTTATTACCCGTGAGATAAATTAAAGTCGTAGTTTGTGTAAGGCCTTTTTGTGTTAAAAACCGAATCATTTTCGTAGTTATTATAAGGGAACTATACAGCAAGTGCTCCACCTGATCCCATACCGAACTCAGTAGTGAAATCTTGCGTGGCCCATGATAGTTGGTATTAACCAGCGAAAGTAGGTAGTTCCCCTATAATGATTGTGAAATGATTCGGTTTTTTATTAGTCCGTTTTTTGACAAAAACCGCCATTGTGTGTGTTATATTCCACAAGTTCTCTTCAATACTCAAGGCGGAGCAGACGATCGTTTACAGCCGAATAAAAGATTTTGAGATGACCTAAAGATGCGATATACTAGAAATGATGGAAAGGAGAACTCAGAAACAATTAGTGATTGGCCTTATTTTTGTTTTATTAATTGCCAGTATCAGCTATGGCCTTATTGATTATTTCTTTCTTATCGAAGCAACCTGTTTTGATAAAGTCCAGAACAATAGTGAAGAAGGAATTGATTGCGGACTTCTTGCTTGTGGAGTCGCCTGTGAACCCGCGATACTACCGCTGAACGTGCTTTCCCAGAAACTCATTGAGGTAAGATCGGGCGATTACGACTTTGTAGCGCAAATCAATAATCCAAATTCATTCTTTGGTACCTCGCGGGCTAAATATACGCTTGATTTTGGCGGAGTTATTCCCAATAGATCAGGCACGTTTTACATTCTTCCAGGACAAACACGCTTCATCATAGTCAACGGCATACGAAGTGATAGCACATTGACAAGCGTTTCTATTAATATCACTGAAGTTGGTTGGGAGAAGGTTGAGGTGTTTGAAAATATAAATTTTCCTATTCAGAGAAAGAGCTACGCGGTAGTAGATAAGAACGGTGTTTTTAGTGAATTTGAGGCGGTTGTTCTGAATAATTCCGACTTTGATTTTGACAAAGTTGAGGTGGGAGTTATATTATCTGACGGCGACAACAACATTGTGGCAGCGAACAGAACGGATATAAGAACTTTTCTTTCAAGGACCGAGCGATACTTTAAAGTTAGCTGGCCCGTTGCATTGTCGGAGACAGCGAGACAAGATATTGAAATTTTGACCAATGTTTTCGAAAATTCCAATTTTATAAAAAGATATGGAACGCAAGAGCGATTTCAGAAATATTATTAAAAGATATTTTTCGGAAATAGACATTCCTCTTTTTGCCACAGTGGTGGCGATTTCTTTATTGGGTGCTTTGAACTTGTTGGGCATTGCCGGTGTCAACAGTCTCCTTTTTAAAAAACAGGTCATTTTTATTGCTATCGGTCTGGTCGTAATGTTCGCACTGTCCTTCTTTAACTACCGGTATTTTAAGAATTATTCCTTGCCGGTGCTGGGTTTCTACTTTGCTTCCGTGTTTCTGCTGCTTTTGACCTTTTATTTTCAATCGGTTCGAGGGGTCAACTCTTGGATAATTTTGGGCGGCTTGACGCTGGAACCGGTTGAATTGGCTAAGTTGATGTTGATTATTTTAATGGCCAAGTACTTTTCTCAAAGGCATGTTCATATAAATGATTTTCGTCATATAGTCGTGGCCGGAATATACTTCTCTTTGCCTTTTGCTATAATCTTTCTTCAGCCAGACCTTGGTTCCTCCATTATATTTTTGGCGATCTGGTTGGCGATGCTTATGGCCGCCGGTATAAATAAGCGCCATCTGTTCTTGATAATTTCTGTCGGGGTTTTGGCGGGGTACTCGGCTTGGCTTTTTGCTCTTCAGCCATATCAAAAGACAAGAATAACAGCGTTTCTGGATCCCTATAACGATCCAAGGGGCAGCGGTTATAATATCATTCAATCAAAGATAGCGATCGGTTCCGGATATTTTTTCGGCAACGGTTTGGGCAAAGGTTCCCAAAGTAACCGTGGTTTTTTGCCGGAGCCGCACAACGATTTTGCTTTCGCCGCCTTTACGGAACAATTCGGTCTTGTGGGTATAAGCGCAGTTATGGCGATGGTTCTGGTTATCATTTCCCGCATTCTTTATGTCGGCTCAAGGACCATATCTAATTTCGGCAAGCTTTTTTCCGTAGGCCTTGCAGTATTTATTGGGTCCCACGCTTTTATAAGTGCCGGGGTCAATGTAGGGTTTCTTCCGGTAACGGGGCTTTCCTTTCCGTTTTTAAGTTACGGCGGTAGCTTTCTGATATCTATTATGATAGGATTAGGCATACTGCAAGGAATAAAAAGGTATGGGTAATTACAAGGCGTCATTCGATGTTATCGGAAGAAACGATTTGAGTGTAAAAATCTGGAAAGGCAAAAAACCGATTTGTGGTGGAATCTTGACGATAGGTCAAGATTTTGATATTGTGTTGATAAGAACCCTTGACAAAATTCTTCGCAGTAATAAAATAGAAAGATTATCTTTAAAAAGCGTGGAAATAAGCGGAAAAATGGCATCTAGCGCACTCTCGGGCATGATTCTGAGGTCGGTGGCAAAAGCCCTAGAAGTGTAATTGTTGGCTTATCTTAGTTCTTGATCACACGTAGACCCGGCTATGCATGGGTCCCTCTTCGAGAAAGACATAAGATAATCCAGTAATTCCGGTATATTGTCCCGTTTTTTTAATTAAAATTTAATAATTTCGTTCAGTAACGCTAATATCAGCGTCTTTGTTTTGTTGTCTTATTTTCAAGCAAGCGAGTGAAATAAGGACGAGTCTTTAGTTCCAAGCGAGCGATGAAAACATAAGAGAATCGTAATATGTTTGAACGTAAAATATTCTCAAAATACGGAGCCACTCATTCGGAATCAGATGCGCCCAATCTCGTTCAGGTACAGCTCGATTCTTATAATTGGTTTTTAGATCACGGACTCAAAGAATTACTGAAAGAAGTTTCTCCTGTTGAGGATTGGACCGGCAAGGAGCTCGAGCTTCGTTTCCTAGATTATAAGTTGGACGAACCCAAATATGACGAAAGAACGTCCATAGATAAAAATATCACCCACGAAGCGCCGTTAAAAATAAAAATTGGCCTTGTTAACAAAAATACTGGCCAAGAAAGAGAGCAGGAACTTTTTATTGCTGATTTACCCCTAATGACCCAAAGGGGGACTTTCATTATAAACGGAATTGAAAGGGTGGTCATATCCCAGCTCATCAGAAGTCCGGGGGCATTTTTTTCATTATCCAGATCAAGCCGATATAAGAGATTTTTTGGAGCTAAATTAATTCCGTCCAGAGGTGCTTGGCTTGAATTCGAGACGGAGTATAACGGCGTTATCTCGGTAAGGATAGACAGAAAAAGGAAGGTGGCCGCCACCGCGCTCTTGCGCGCATTCGGCATTAAGGGTGATGAAGAGATTAAGAAGTTGTTTGCTGATGTAGACAATGACCCAAACGTAAAATATATTTTGGCGACGATCCTCCAGGATTCCTCTTCCAACGAAGAAGAAGGTCTCATCGAACTTTATAAACGCATCAGACCCGGAGATCCGGCCACTCCTGATAACGCTAAGCAGATGATCCACAACCTCTTCTTCAATCCTTCAAGGTATGACTTATCTAAGGTCGGCCGCTTTAGAATGAACAAAAGATTCAACGAGAACTTAGACATAGAAAAAGCCGAGAATCGAGTGCTCAGAGTCGAGGACATAGTGAACCTGCTCCGAGAGATAATTCGCCTGAACAATGATCCGTCTTCTCAGCCGGACAACATAGACCACCTTGGCAACAGGAGGGTTAAGACGTTGGGAGAATTGCTTCAGGACCGTTTAAGGATTGCTTTTGCCAGGATGGAAAGAATAATCAAGGACAGGATGAGTACTTCAGAACTTGGGACGGTCTTGCCGTCACAGCTTATCAATTCAAGGCCCTTTATTGCCGCCTTGAAAGAATTTTTCTCGTCAGGACAGTTGTCTCAATTCATGGATCAGGACAATCCGCTTTCAGAACTTGAGCACAAAAGAAGGTTGTCCGCGCTGGGCCCCGGCGGTCTTACCAGAGAAAGAGCAAGTTTTGAAGTTCGCGATGTTCACCCGTCACACTACGGGAGGATTTGTCCGATAGCTACGCCAGAAGGCCCGAATATAGGTCTTGTGGGACACCTTGCTTTATATTCAAAGATTTCCGATCTCGGTTTCATACTTACCCCGTATAGGAAGGTAATAAAAGGGAGGGTCACCGATGAGATATTTTATATGGATGCCATAGAGGAAGAGAGGTATAACATTGCTTCAGCCGGTGCAGCGGTGGACAAGGACGGCAATCTTATCGGCGATAAAGTAACCGCCAGAATTAAGGGTGAACCCGGTACCGCTGAACCAAAAAGAGTCGATTATATGGACGTCTCTCCTAAACAGCAATTTTCAGTCTCAACATCTCTTATTCCTTTTCTTGAACATGATGACGCCAACAGGGCTTTGATGGGTTCCAATATGCAGAGGCAAGCCGTTCCTTTAATAAAACCGGAATCGCCCTATGTCGGTACAGGCCTCGAGTCTAAGGTTGCTATTGATTCGGGCGTCATGGTTGTTGCAGCTGACAACGGAATCATAAAAGAGGCGGACGCTTCTCATGTTGTTCTTGAAACTGACAAAGGCAAAAAACACGAGTTCAAACTTCTTAAATTTGCTAAATCAAATAAATTCACGTCAATAAATCAGAGGCCGATCGTTTCCAGGGGCGACAAGATCAAGAAGGGAGATGTGCTTGCTGATGGTCCGTCGACAGAGAACGGAGAATTGGCTCTTGGCGCAAACCTCGTCGTTGCCTACATGTCTTTTGAAGGAGCTAATTTTGAGGATGCTATTGTTATCTCAGAACGCCTGATTAAAGAAGACGTATTCTCAAGTATTCACGTCGAAGATTATGTGAGTGATGTGAGAGAGACAAAGCTTGGGCCAGAGTTAACTACTTATGACATTCCAAACGTCGCTATGGAGCGATTGAACGATCTTGATCCCGACGGAGTAGTCAGGATAGGCGCCGAGGTCAGATCGCAAGATATTCTGGTTGGCAAGATCTCTCCAAAAGGAGAAAGTGATCTTACGGCCGAAGAGCGGCTCTTAAGGGCCATATTCGGTGAAAAATCCAGAGATGTTAAAGACACCTCACTTCGTCTTGATTACGGAAAACAGGGCCGAGTCGTGGGTGTGAAAACGTTCTCCCGAGACGAAGGAGACAAACTGGACGTCGGGGTTATCAAGAAAATTCAGGTTTCCGTGGCGGAGTTGAGAAAAGTTCAAATAGGAGACAAGCTGGCGGGACGTCACGGCAACAAGGGAGTTATATCGATAATACTTCCCGAAGAAGATATGCCATTTATGGATGACGGCACCCCGGTTGATATCGTTCTAAGTCCTTTGGGAATCATTTCGCGTATGAATATCGGCCAGGTGCTTGAAGCGCACTTGGGTATGGCGGCCAAGAAACTTCAGTACAAAGTCGCGACTCCTTCTATGGCCGGCCCGAGCGAAGCTACTATTATGGAAGAGTTGAAGAAAGCTGGTTTTCCTGTTGACGGAAAAGTGCAACTTTACGACGGAAAGACAGGACTGCCTTTTGAACAAAGATCCACTGTGGGCATCACCTACTTTATGAAATTGAGCCATATGGTTGAAGACAAGCTCCACATGAGGTCTATAGGCCCGTATTCGCTTATTACCCAGCAGCCACTTGGAGGCAAGGCGCAGTTCGGAGGACAGAGATTCGGAGAAATGGAAGTGTGGGCCCTGGAAGGATATGGCGCCGCCTATACTTTACAGGAAATGCTCACGATAAAATCGGACGACGTGCTTGGCCGAGCAAAGACATACGAATCAATAGTTAATGGGGAAGAAATTAGGGCTCCGCATCTGCCGGAGTCATTCAAGGTGTTGTTGTCGGAAATCAAGGGATTGGGGTTGAACGTTGAGCTTATTGAGAGGTGAGCTCAAATTGAAAGTCCGTAAAATTAAAAGTGCTTTATAAACTTGATAAACTGATATGAATTTATCCAGTATAAAACTAAAAATAGCGTCGCCGGAAGATATTTTGTCTTGGTCATATGGAGAGGTCACGAAGCCCGAGACTATTAACTATCGAACCCAAAAACCAGAAAGAGAGGGCCTTTTTTCAGAGGCTATTTTCGGGCCGATCAAAGACTGGGAGTGCTATTGCGGAAAATATAAAAGGATAAGATATAAGGGCATCATTTGCGACAGGTGCGGCGTTGAAGTTACCAGATCCATCGTCAGAAGAGAAAGGATGGGTCACATTAAACTGGCCGCCCCCGTCGCTCACATCTGGTTCTTGAGAGGCGTTCCTTCCAAAATAGCCACCGTTCTCGGTGTCGGTTTGCAGGAACTTGAAAAAGTCGTCTACTTTGCAAATTATGTAATAATGAAAGTGAATGAAGATTTGAAAGCGGAAGCGATGAAAAGAATTGAGGGCGAGTTCAAGTCTAAGATCAAAAATGCCAAAAATACAGAAGAAGAGGAAGCTCTCAAAGACCTAAAAGACAGGGAGAAGAACAACTTACGAAATTTAAAAAAATATCAGATAGTGTCAGAACTTGATTTCCGAGACTTGTCTCTGAAATACGGAGAGGTCTTCGAGGCGGGTATAGGCGCAGAGGCGATAAAGCGTTTGCTGGAGGAGATTAACTTTGACGACTTGCTCGCTGAAATAGAGAGCGAGGCCAAAAGCGAATCGAACCCGCTTGAACAAAAAAAGTTATCAAGACGGCTAAGGTTTATAAAGGGGATGAATAAAGCGGAGATAAGACCGGAGTGGATGGTATTGACCACGTTGCCGGTCATACCACCCGCCTTAAGACCGATGGTTCCGCTCGACGGGGGCCGCTATGCGACATCAGACCTCAACGATCTATACAGAAGAGTTATTAATAGAAACAATCGCTTGAAGCATTTGTTGGAACTTAAAGCCCCAGAAGTCATCACAAAGAATGAAAAAAGAATGCTTCAGGAGTCGGTTGATGCTTTGATAGACAACTCTATGAGAAGGGGTCAGGTTACTACCGCCGCTTCAACTGGTCAGAAAAGAGCGCTTCGCTCTCTTGCCGACATGCTGAAGGGCAAACAGGGAAGATTCAGGCAGAACTTGCTTGGAAAGCGCGTTGATTACTCGGGCCGTTCGGTAATCGTTATCGGACCGGAACTTGGTATTGCCGAATGCGGTCTTCCCAAGAGAATGGCTTTGGAATTGTTTAAACCCTTTGTTATCGGCATTTTGATAAGAAAGGAGCTGGCTCACAACATCAAATCAGCCAGCCGTTTGATAGAACAGGAAACACCCGATGTGTGGGCGGCCTTGGAAGAGACAATGGCGGGCAAGCTTGTTTTGCTCAACCGGGCACCGACACTGCATCGTCTTTCTGTCCAGGCCTTCAGGCCGACTCTCATAGAGGGTAAGGCCATAAAGATTCCCGCTCTCCCGACACGCGCTTTCAATGCCGACTTTGACGGCGACCAAATGGCTGTTCATTTGCCGCTGACCAACGAAGCTCAAAAGGAGGCCAGAGATCTCATGCTCTCCAGTCACGGCATACTGAAGCCGGCGACAGGCGAGCCGGTTGCCATGCCCAGCAAGGACATAACTCTCGGAATTTACTATTTAACCAGCGTCCTAGACGATGCTAAGGGCGAAGGCAAGATATTTGCTTCCAGATACGAAGCGCTTTTGGCTCATGAGAATGACTTTGTTAATCTTAGAGCGAAGATAAAAATTCCCGATCCTGACCACAAAGAAAACAGCGACAGCCCCAAAATAATAGAGACAACTCCGGGTCGGATACTATTCAACAAAGTATTGCCTGAAGGATATCAGTTTATTAATAAAAAACTGACCAACTCCGAACTCAAAACGATTGAAGCGGATATTTGGGATGAATTTGGCGAAGAAGTTACTGTTAAGTTTTTAGACCAAGTTAAGGATGTGGGATTTCGATACGCAACCATATCGGGTGTTTCGTGGGGTATGAACGATCTTAAAATTCCTGCCGAAAAGAGAGGCATAGTAGAAGAAGCAGACAAGAAAATAGAAGAGAATACGCGCTTATATGAAGAGGGTCTGCTCACTGATCACGAAAGAAAATCCAAAGCCATAGAAGTTTGGAATGTGACAAAATCCAATCTCTCATCATTGGTTAAGCGGCAGCTTGGCACCCAAGACCCGGCCTTTATGATGGTTGATTCCAAGGCCAGAGGAAACTGGTCAACCCTTGACCAGATGATGGGTATGAGAGGAATTGTGGTCAATCCTTCGGGAGAGCTAATAGAATTGCCAATCAGGAATTCTTTGAAAGAAGGAATGACATCGCTGGAGTATTTTATATCGACTCACGGTGCTAGAAAAGGCCTTGTGGACACGGCTCTTAAAACAGCTGAAGCCGGGTATCTTACCCGCAAATTAGTTGATGTGGCGCAAAGCGTAGTTGTGCTGGAGGACGATTGTAAAGATAAAGAGGGATACATGGTTTATGCTGAAGACAGCAAGATAAGCGGGGAAAGTTTGGGCCGCCGCCTCAAAGGACGGGTGGTTATGGAAGATCTTACTGACAAGAACGGAGAGATTATTGTTAAAAAAGGGAAAGTAGTGGATAAAGAGTCCGCTGTCAAAATAGACGAAGCCAGCATAGACAAAGCATTGATAAGATCCCTTGTTAAATGTAAAGCATTCGACGGGGTTTGCCGTCTTTGCTATGGCCACGATTTGTCAAAAGGCGAACTTGTTAAAGTCGGGGAAGCTGTCGGCATTGTTACCGCTCAAGCAATCGGTGAACCGGGAACTCAGCTTACGATGAGAACGTTCCACACCGGAGGTATTGCCGGCGGGGCGGATATCACCATGGGTCTTCCGAGGGTGATGGAAATATTTGAGGCAAGGTCGCCGCAATTCAAAGCGCTGGTAGCCGATATTGATGGGAAAGTTTTGTCGGTAGAGGACACGGGTAAGCAAAAGATTATAACCGTAGAGGCAAAAGATACTGATGAGAAAAGAGAATTTTCCGTCGCGCCAAATCTGGCCGTCTCCGTGTCTAAGGGAGATCTTGTGTCCGTGGGCCAACAATTAAGCGAGGGGCACATAGATCTGAAAGAATTGTTTGCTACGACCAATGACGTTGATCTTGTTGCCAGATATATAATCAGAGAAGTTCAAGCGATCTATTTTCCGACAGGCGACAGTATAAACGACAAACACGTAGAGTTAATAGTTAGGCAGATGTTTTCCAGGGTTAAGGTATTAGATCCCGGTGATACCGATCTTTTGTCCGGCGATATAATTGAAAAGAGGCATTTGCGGCAGGAGAATGAAAAGGCGAAGCAGAATAAGAAAAATGAGGCAACGGCAGAGCAGCTGTTGTTAGGCATGACTAAGGTCTCGTTGACCACGACCAGCTTCCTTTCCGCCGCATCGTTCCAAGAAACGGCCAGAGTGCTTATAGACAACGCTACTGTTGGCAAAGAGGATCACTTACGAGGTCTCAAAGAAAACGTTATTATCGGCCGTTTGATACCGGCCGGGACGGGGTTGGGGGCAGAGCTGGAATAGAGCGAAACTACTCTCAAATTTAAATCAACTTCCTCACCTTCAGGAATTTATTGCAGAATAGCCCTGGTTTTATAGCCGATAATCACAAGTGACCCTCGCTTGCCTCCTCGTTTCACTCGGCGCTCGACCTATGATTATCGGATAAAATCAGGGCCATCTTTATAAATCCCCTCGGCTCGTCTAATGATTAAATTTGAGAGTAATTTTGCTCTACAGGTGGAGGTGGTCAAGTGATAAAATTGCGATAAGAGTCGGCAAAAACCGCCTCCGCCAGCCGGCGGATTAGGCGGTTTTTGTGTTGTGTTGACTTTTTGAGTGAAAAGGCGTATAATTAAAGTATAGTTAAATGGTTCTTTAACCGGCAAGCCTGGGGCCCTGCAATGTCGCGGGGTGAGGGGTGAGCCAAAGGAGAGAGAAAGTCATGGCAAAGAGCAAGAAGGATACCTCGGTAATCGTGAGCGCGCTCGGCGTCCTCATGAGCATCATCACCGCTCTCGTCTCCGCAGTGCGCAAGCAAGGCGGAACGGACGCGGACATCTACCGGCTGGCGACTCCCGAAGGCGAAAGCCTCATCGAGAAGATCGCCGCGCTGATCGTCCAGGCCGGCAAGCCGATCGAGCAACTGGCGGAGAACTGCTACAAGGTCCTCGTGGACTACGGGCAGACGCTTCAACAGATGATCGCCAACGGCAAGTACGACTACGCCAACAGCGACATCACCAGCGGCAACTTCCCGATGACCGGCAATGGCAAGCAGGAAGTGGTCGTCAAGCTCGTTCACTTCGGACGGGACATGGCATCGGATGCGGTACTCAAGGAATTCGAAGCTCGCGGCCTCCGCGCAGCGACACTCCCTGAGCTATTGGCCTTCGGCGCCACCTACCCGGAGAAGCAGCGCAAGTTCCCGATCGTCGCTCTCGGCTCCGTGTGGCGGGATCGCGACGGCGACCGCCGCGTGCCTTGCCTCGGCAGGAGCGGCTCGGAGCGCGAGCTGGACCTGAGCTGGGCCGACTACGGGTGGAGCGACTACTGCCGGTTCGCTGCCGTTCGCAAGTAGACACTTGGTTCCCTGGAGTTCTGGGTCCGTGGATCACTGGACCCCTGGTCTCCTAACGCCTGTTCGTGTTTCACGAACAGGCGTTCTTCTTTTTTATAAAAATATGTGCTCTAATATATCCGGATACTAGGCGAATCTGCCGACGGTCAAGGCTTTCGGCGGCCGAATTCTAGGGCTATGCAGGACAGAATGAGAGCGGTTACGGCTTCTCTCAGCGTGCTTCGCTAGTCTCTCTTAAAATAACAATACTTGGTACAAGATATTGGTGGATTATAGATCCCAAATACGATACAGCCCTGAGAGAATTCGAGGGGTGGTGGCAAAGATGATATCTTGTACACGGCTCCGTATGGCGGAATCGCAACGGCAACCGCAACGTGCCTTACCTCAACAGGAACGGCTCGAAGCGCAAGCTGAACCTGAACTGGACCGACAACAGGTGGAACGACAACTGCCGGTTCGCTGCCGTTCGAAACTACTGTTATTTTTACAAACCCCGCCTATTTAGACGGGGTTTGTGCTTGTTTGTACCAAGCGCCGAGCATTCTCCCTATTTCACTAAGAGATTCAGAGAGCGCTCCATACTTTTTATTGTCCAACGATCCCGTTTCCCAAGCTACTTGCAGAAAGAATTTCAACAGATCAAAAGTGCCCAACGCTTTTTGAATATATGGCAGTTTCTTGTCTTTTGTGAGATAACTTGCAGTAAACATCAGTTCCGCAGTTTCTATGAACAAACTGTCAATTTTACCGCCAAGCGTGTGCCGAGATTTCTTTGGAAAATGGCCGATATATTCTTGCCAAAGCTTGTATGCCCCGATTAACCTTTGAATAATCGACATTGAGTTGCGGGGGGGGGTAAAGGGTTAGATTTCTTATGAAAATCGAATTCACTCATAAATTTGAAGATATAATATCCATAGAAAACCTGCTTGAAGCGTGGCGTGAGTTTGTCAGGCGCAAACGCGATAAGCGTGATGTCCAGGAATATTATAGAGACTTAATGCATAATATCCTGGCTTTGCACCAAGATTTAGCAAATCATACATATAAACACGGAGCTTATCAAGCGTTTAATATTTGCGATCCCAAGCCAAGAAATATTCACAAAGCCACAGTGAGGGATCGGCTGTTGCATCATGCAATCTATAGAATTCTGTATCCTTTTTTCGATCGGCTTTTTGCTTCGGATTCCTTCTCTTGCAGAGACGGCAAGGGAACACATAAAGCACTTAACCGCTTTCGAGATATGGGGCGCAAGGTCAGCAAGAATAATTCAGCCACTTGCTGGGTGCTCAAGTGCGACATTAAAAAGTTCTTTGCCAACATAGACCAACAGACCCTTTTAAATATTGTCGCCAAACATATTAAAGATTCGGATATTCTTCGTTTACTCAAAGAGATTCTTATCAGTTTTTCTTCCAGCCGTTCGGGAGTGGGCTTGCCGTTGGGTAATTTAACTTCTCAGCTTTTGGTGAATATCTACATGAATGAATTTGACCAATTCATGAAGCATAAGCTGAAAGCAAAGCATTATATTCGATATGCCGATGATTTTGTAATTTTATCGGAAGATCGAGACTGGCTTTTGCACATCCTTCCCAAAATAGGGGATTTTCTTTCGGAAGAACTGAAGTTAGAATTGCACCCTGACAAGATTTTTATAAAAACTTGGAATTCAGGGATTGATTTTCTCGGCTGGGTTCATTTTCCAGATCACAGGGTTTTGAGAACAACCACTAAAAGAGGGATGTTTAAAAGAATCAAAGAAAACACCAAACCAGAAACGATCAATTCTTATTTGGGATTATTGAAGCATGGAAATACGCAAAAGTTGAAAAATAAGGTGCATAAGGTTGATTTAAGGTCTAAATACTATATACTAAATACTGTATACTAATTTCCGATGGCAAGGCATAAAAAGGTTGAAAAAAAACAGAAAGTTCGCAGGGAAAGGGCGGCATCTGCCGGTTCGCGGTTTGATATATCTCAGGAAACCAAGAATAGTATCTGGGGCATCCTTAGCTTTAGCTTGGCTGTATTAAGTATTCTGAGCTTTTCCGGCAAAGCGGGAGCTGCGGGAGATCTTTTCTCTGTTGCCGCAAAGTCGCTGTTTGGTTGGGGTTTCTTTATTATCCCCGTTGCATTTATAATTCTTGGCGCTTCGTTTATCAAATCTATCTCAAGGCAGATATACCACAGTGCTGTTTTTGGAATTATTTTGTTTGTCTTTTCTTTCCTTGCCTTGTTTTATGTATTCGGCGGGGGTGATTTCAGCATACGCCTTACACAGGGGGGATATTTGGGAATAATTCTGGGACTTCCTCTGCTTTATTCGCTCGGGTTTTGGGCTTCTTTGCTTATTTTGCTTGTTTTGATGGTGATAGCTCTTTTGGTCGCTTTGAATGTTCCTATATATACCTTGATAAAGAAAGGCGAAGATGAGGAAGATTCCGCCAATCGGCGGACTGAGGACAAAATTATTATAAAAAGAGGCAATGAAGTGGTGGACGAAAAAAGTAATAAGCCGGCAATGCCAAAAACTGCGCCGATTGCCAAGACCGTAAAAGCTGAAACCAGCGACAACCAATTTATTATAAAGAATTTAAGGCGAGGAAAATGGACGACTCCTCCGTTGGATTTGCTTAATGACGATCAGGAACAGGCAATTACCGGCGATATAAACGTCAGCGCAAATATTATCAAAAGGACTTTATCTAATTTCGGTATAGATGTAGAAATGGGCGAGGTTTCAGTTGGTCCGACTGTGACCCAATTCACTCTTCGGCCGGCAGTAGGCGTCAAACTATCCCGTATCGGCGTCCTAAATTCCGATCTTTCTCTTGCTCTGGCGGCTCATCCGATAAGGATAGAGGCGCCTATCCCAGGCAAATCACTCGTCGGCATAGAAGTGCCTAACAGAAAAGTTGCCATTGTCGGCTTGAGAAGTATGTTTGAGGATGAAGAATTCAAGAAGTCGAAATATTTTTTGCCTCTTGCGTTGGGCAAGGATGTTTCAGGAAGTCCGATCTATGCCGGTCTTGAGAAAATGCCGCACCTTCTGATCGCCGGTGCTACCGGAACCGGTAAATCGGTCAACATTAACGCCATCCTCTTATCATTGTTATACAAACACTCGCCCGATGTTTTGAAAATGATACTCGTTGATCCCAAGCGCGTTGAGCTGACTTTATATAACGACGTACCCCATCTGATAACGCCCGTTATAACCGACAACAAAAAAGTGTTGGGCGCCTTGAAGTGGACAGTTAATGAAATGGATAGGCGTTATGATCAGCTTTCCAAATCAAGCTGCAGAGACGTATTCTCTTACAACAGTAAAATGTCTGAAAAGACCCATTCGACTGATTCGACGGGCTCACAGCGGGCAAGCTCAGGGCAAGCAGGACCCATTATGCCGATCATAGTGGTTGTTATAGATGAACTTGCTGATTTGATGGCATCTTATGGAAGAGACGTGGAAGCGGCGATAGTTCGCCTGGCTCAAATGTCCAGAGCCGTCGGCATCCACTTGATAGTGTCAACACAAAGACCATCGGTAGAAGTTATAACCGGTTTAATCAAGGCGAATATAACTTCCCGAGTCGCTTTTCAAGTAGCAAGCCAGGTTGATTCAAGGACTATTTTGGATATGGGCGGAGCGGAGAAATTACTGGGGCGGGGCGATATGCTTTTCTTGTCGGGTGATACGGCTAAGCCAAGACGGCTCCAGGGCGCGTTGGTTACCGAGCGGGAAGTTAAAGACGTGGTTAAATTTCTTAAGGCACAAGCTGAGGCTGTTGATGCTGATGCTGAAGAGAACGATCTTAAGATTGATTTCAACACCCAGGCCAACATAGGTGGTCACGGATTCGGCGGAAATGAAGATGCCGATGACGAGTTATATAATGATGCCAAGGAAGTTGTATTATTGGCCGGTAAAGCATCGGCTTCCTTGCTTCAACGGCGTCTGAAGGTTGGTTATGCCCGCGCTGCGCGATTGCTCGACATACTTGAAGAAAATGGCATCATAGGCCCCGGTGAAGGAGCTAAGCCAAGAGAGATTTATGTTCGCCCCGACAGTACGGCTGCTCAGGAGCCGGCAAATCTAGCCGTTGCCGGTAGTAACGCCGATACCCCCGAGTCGTCGGAGGTTGATGAGACTTAGGATTTGGCTTGAATTTACTTTTTCAAGTGCTACACTTTTGGGTAGCACTTTTTGATTAACAGGAAAGCGGTTGAGAGCGATGTTTAACAGGCGAGCAGTATTTATTGATCGTGACGGAACGGTTATCGAAGCTGTTCATCGGCCAGATTTTCACAAGAAGATTACAGCTCCATTCAACGAAGATGAATTAAGATTCGTGCCTAATGTTTATTCAGACCTGCAGAGATTGAAAGAAATGAAGTTTCTTCGGATTCTTGTAACAAATCAGCCCGATGTCGCTCATGGTTATATGGATGAGGATGTTTGGCGGAGAATTCAAAAAAGGATCGAGCACACTTTCGGTTTCGACGATGTTTTTATGTGCCGGCACAGAGATGAAGATAAGTGTCCGTTTAAAAAACCTTCTCCGTTGATGTTGTTGTCGGCGGCGGATAAGTGGGGGATAGATCTCGGACAGTCTTATATGATCGGTGATACCGAGGCTGATGTCTTGAGCGGTAAAATGGCCGGATGCAGAACAATTCTAATTGATATGTTTTATAATAAAGACGTGTCGCCGGATATCAGGGTTGCCAGCTTTGCGGATGCCGTAAGGCATATTCAGGTTGAGGAATTGCGTGATTTCATATCCTGATATTTCTATAGATAAAATCCCAAGCATCACACTTGGGATTTTTTAATAGTCAACATTGCTTTTTTATTTTCATTTTCATAATATAGGTTATTAACAAATTTAAACATAGTAATAAATATAATGGCAAAAAAACAAACCGACCGGTCTGCCGCAAAAGCAGGCGAGAAAGCAAATGCTTCGACAAACTCAGTACATAGTAAAAATGTCGAGCTGATGGTGAAAGAGATTCAGGAAAAATACGGCGAGGGCTCGATTATGAAATTAGGCGAGGTAAGTAAAGTTGATGTCGACGCAATCCCGACCGGTTCTTTGTCTTTGGATCTGGCATTGGGGGTAGGCGGTATTCCCAAGGGCAGAATCGTTGAGATTTACGGTCCCGAGAGTTCAGGCAAGACGACCCTTTGTCTTCATGTTGTTGCTGAAGCCCAAAAACAGGGCGGTATTGCGGCTTTTGTTGATGCTGAACACGCTCTTGATCCGGAATATGCCAAAAAGATTGGTGTAAAGATAGACCAGCTTTTAATTTCTCAGCCTGATACCGGCGAGCAGGCTCTGGATATTGTCGAGTCTTTGGTTAAGTCCGGCGGGGTGGATGTGATTGTCGTTGATTCGGTTGCGGCCTTAACTCCTAGAGCTGAAATTGAAGGGGAGATGGATCAACAGCATATGGGTCTTCAGGCGCGGTTAATGTCGCACGCTTTGCGTAAGCTGACCGCAATTGTTGCTAAATCAAAAACCACCGTCATTTTTATTAATCAGTTGAGAATGAAGATAGGCATAATGTTCGGCAATCCCGAGACCACTCCCGGCGGTATGGCTTTGAAATTTTATTCATCCGTCAGAATTGAGATCAGGAAAGCCGCCCAGATTCAGGCCGGAGAAAAGATTGTCGGCAACCGCGTCAAAGTTAAGGTCGTCAAAAACAAAGTTGCTCCTCCGTTCAGAACCTGCGAGTTTGACATACTTTACAACGAGGGCATCTCAAAATATTCCGATATAGTTAATGCCGGTGTCAGATACAATGTTGTTACCAAGGCCGGTAGCTGGTATAACTACGGCGATGTAAAACTCGGACAGGGGATTGAAGGTTCCCGTCAGTTTCTCAAGGAGAATCCGAAACTAGAAAAGGAGATCGTTTCAAAAATAAAGGAAGCGGCGGTTAAAGAGGCATAGTAGGAAGTAAAGCCATTAAAATAATCTTTAACCCCTCACTCCATTAACAAATCCTGCGATATTTCCTCATTTTTCAGATAAAAATTTAGCATCCGTTTGCCCCGCCTAAATTTTATATTATAAAACTTAGGCGGGTTTTCCGGCTAAATTTTTATTGTCTGGAAAATATCTAAAATATCTAGAATTTGTATTAAAGGAGTTCGAACGTTAGAAATTATTTTAATGGCTTTACTGTTTTGCGTTGATCGGTGTGAAATAATCAAGGTTGATAAAATTGCGATAGGTGTGGTGAGCTTAGGGCGTTCAGGAGTGATTCAAAAGACAAGCTTTTGACTATTGACAAGACATAGGCCAATATGATATACTTATGGAGATGCTGGAGTAGGCTCCGACAACAGTGGGCCGGTAGCTTCAGCAGCAAAGGCGCGACCCGTCGTCGTTCGTCAGGGTGGGGGTTTCTGGGACCTCCCGGGGCCTCCACCCACCCTTTTTACAAATTCTGTCTCCCGAAATTGGCTCGAAAACACAGGTTTTTGGCTCAATTCTGCGAGGCCGGCCTCCCTGAGCGTAAGACGATCAGGTTCTGCCAAGACGACTCCGGCTGGCCCTCGCTTCGTTCTTTCCGGCAAAAGATGGTGGTAGCCGAAAAGCGGCACTGCACTGCCGTTGTCCACCCTACACCTAGTATTAATACAGGAGGAGCGTGTGCAGACGTTCCCCCTTACTACCAGCTTCATCAAGATTTGGCTTGCCATGAGCTTGCTTGCTGTGAGCTTATCGAATTAGTCGAATGGTGGATCTAATAGCGAGGTCGGTACGAGTGCTCCCGAGCTCAAGGGCTGGGAGTGTACGGGATGCGTCTGAAAGGACGTGTCCTCGCTGAAAGAGTGCAAAGCCGGCCTCGCTTCTTTCAGTGACAGCCGAACACAAAAATTGGGTCAAGGACGGGAAATAAGCCAGGGAATGAAACCCGAGCATCCTGTGACCCTCACGCCCCTCGGACAAAACCGATGGGGTGAAATTGCCGGAACTACCGGCCCTGGATCGACGTCTCCTCGCGGGGGCGTTTTTATTTATATACTTAATTCCGCCGCCGCTCGAGTGGCGGAATTAAAATTTGAATACGCAATTCAAGTGACAACATATTGACCAACGCTCTAAGCGAGCAATACCTATTGCAATTTTATCACTCGACAAGCTGAGAAAACTTATGAGAGTGGGACGGGTTTTATCTAAAATCATAGGTCGAACGCCGAAGTCCGCCTCCGCCAGTCGGCGGATGGCGGACGAGGAGGCAAGTGAGGGTCACCTGTGATTTTAGATTATAAAACCCGTTCTATCTTGAGTAAGTTTTTGAAGGCGAGGAGTCGTGACTAAAATTGCGATAGGTGTTGCAAGCGGCTAGCGAGAAGTCTGGCCTCTGGTATATGGCATCAACGCCATATACCTGGCGAGTTTGACGGCGTGAGCGATCAGGCGCTGGTGAGCGTTGCAGAGTTTATTTCTTCTGGACGAGCCAATTTTAAATTGTGAGGTGACAAATTTCCTCAAAAATCGAGTATTCTTGTAATCAACTTTGTTTATATTGTCTTGGCAAAATTGACACTGCATCCCGTTAGAAGTAGTGCAAAGCACCAACTACCACCAGGCGGTGCCATACACAACTGATTATTATGTTATTGATATTCATAGATATCTGACCCGTTAGGATTACTTCTAACGGGATTAAAACGGGAGATCCTCTTCTTTTATCTTAACTTCATCTTCCTCGACTCCGCTTGAAACTGGGTCGTTCGCGTCTATTATCGGAATGTTATCATCTTTATCCTTCTTGATGTCGGATACGACGTTCCCGGCAGAAACGGTTCTGGGGCCCAGCTGCAGACCCTCGGCTACCACTTCGGTGAAATACCTCTTGTTGTTATTGGGGTCTGTCCAAGTCCTTGTCTGTATGCGGCCCTCTATCATCACAAGCCCCCCTTTTTTCAGATATTGGTTGGCTATCTCGCCCAAGCGCCCCCACGCAACTACGGTGTGGAATTCGGTGGCATCTTTTTTGTTGCCTGACGGATCATTCCAAACTCGATTTGTCGCCATACGCAAAGTAGCGACGCTCTGGCCACTAGGGGTGGATCTTAGTTCCGGATCCTGCGTTAACCTCCCAATTAAAAATACTTTATTCAGATTCATCCCGTACGAAGTAGCTGTTTCACAGTTATATACATAAGTTATATCTGCAAATCAAGCTATCGGGTTAATTATTACTTTGCCTCCCGAACCCGTTAGGGCTACTTCGTTCGGGATTCATAATTTATATGTTATAGGTTTTCTAAAATTCCTTCAAGTTCTTTATCAAGCTCTTTGCTTTGTTCCGGTGTCGGTTTTTCCGCCGCTTTTTCGGTTGCCATCTTTGGTTTGGGCGGCTTGAAACGGAATTTAACCTTGCCGGAATCAGCCGGAATTTTAATCGTCAGATATCGCAGGACATCATTATTAAGTTTGACCTGTTCGTCTATGGCGGCTAAATTTTCTTTTGATTCCAGATTGAAATGGATATATCCGAAGTATGCTTGCCCCTTGTGGTTAATGGGATAAGAAAGCCGTGTTCTCTCTGGCTCTTTCTTAAATGAAATAATCCCTCCAGCAGAGGTTATATAATTCTCTATATTTTGGGCCAGCTGCTGAACTTGTGCCTCTTCAAGATCGGGGTTCAGGTGGAAGGCCAGCTCGTAAACTGCCTGCTTCATTATGTTTATGGCCGTAGTCCGACAGATAGGCCCAGCCCCACTTTGTGAGATCGTTGGAAAGTGGGGCTGGGTGCTAATGGGTCCGCCTTCGCTGGTTGGCGAACGGCGGATCTGTCGAGGCCTAGGGCCATCTTTTAAACGATGCCTTATGTTATCAGTTGGTGTGGAAAATGTCAATGTTGTCTATATTTTAATTTCTACCACGTCCCCCTCCCAGAAGTAGAAGTTTCGAATGTTTCCAGCTTAGTAAAATCGAAACTTCACTACTGGGCTTCGCTTGAATTATATCTTGATTTCCACGACGTCTCCTTCCTGGATAATGTAATCCCGGCCGACGGTACGGATGAGGCCCTTTGAACGGGCTTCTGACCAAGAGCCGACCTCAAGAAGCGTCTTCCAATTTATTACTTCAGCTCGGATGAAGAGTTTCTCAAAATCGGTATGGATGGCACGGGCGGCTTTCGGTATCGGATCGTCGATTTTTGCCGTCCAAGCCCTTGTTTCGTCCTCGCCGGTGGTCAGAAAGGTGAGCAGATCGAGAGTTTTATAGCTTTGCTTGATAAGTTTATCCAGCCCCGTCCCGTTAGAGGTCCGACCCGCTTGAAAGGCGTGGTCGGCAGACGATCCGCCTTCGGCGGAAGTCTTACCTCTAACGGGATTAATATTGAATGTGGTTAGATATTCTTTTTTCTCGTCTTGAGTGGCTTCGGAGAGGATTAATTCAAGAGGAGTAGATAAAATTACATAATCTCTGCCGTTGATGGATTTTAATAAAGTTTCATCCGGTTGCCATCCGTTTGCCAACTGGGTTTCGGAGCAATTAAGCACAAAAATCACTTTTTTATCGGTAAGCAGGTTTAGCGGGGGAAGTTCCTTGCCCTGAGCCTGTCGAAGGGTTTTTTCGCCTCGGTTCTCTTTGCTCTGAAGATCGGCAAGCCCCAGTTCTGTTTGGATGATCTCGATATCATTAGCGGGGTCTATTTTGTTATGAACGTGGGTGATGTTTTTGTCGTCGAACACTCTTACTACATGGGCAATGGCATCAACCTCACGAATGTTGGCGAGGAATTTATTACCCAGACCTTCTCCTTGCGAAGCACCCTTGACCAGTCCGGCGATGTCGTAGAATTCAATCGTAGTAAAAACTTTCTTTTTTGAATCGGACATCATTGCCAGGGCATCGACTCTTTGGTCCGGTACCTCAACAACACCGACCGATGGATCGATGGTGGTAAAGGGATAGTTCTGGATATCTACTTGTTTGTTCGTCAGAGCCTTGAAAAGGGTTGATTTACCGACATTTGGAAGTCCGACGATTCCTATTGAAGTTTGCATGGCGATAGTTTAACAAAAGTCCAGTAAATACGCCAGTTTTTGAACACCTTGACTTTTTGCGCGTAAGGGCGTATAATTAAAGTATAATTATATAGTTCCTTTATTTACTACTTGCGAGCAGTCATAGCGAAAAAAGGTTTATTTAAGAACTGATAGACAATTTTTCGCTATGACTGCCAATTCCGGTGGTCAAGCGCGTAGGCGACCAGGTCGGACCTTGATCCGATAGTCGCAAGGAGGAGTCATGAAGTCAGAATTCAGCAGCGGGCTTGCAGACAAGGTCTGCGGTGCCTGGGATGCCGAAGGCGGTACCCCGGCGGAGCTGAACAGCTTCGCCGAAAACGATGCCCTGATCAGGGGGTTGTTGACGATTCTTCGGGGCGGAGCGGTGGTCAAACCGATTGTCGCCGGGATTCCTCGCGTCATCCCGATCGACCGTTCCAAGCCGTTCAATCCCGCCGAGTTCATCGGCAAGGGCTGGAGCATCTGGCGCGGACCCGCCGATGGCAACGGGCTGGAAGGCGAGGAAGAGCGTGACTCTCGTTCGGCCACGCTGACCGAACTGAACCTCGACAAGGTCCAGCTGGTGACCCGCTTCAAGCGAGGCGAGTCGGTGACCACCGGTGAGGAGCGCATCAAGTGTCTCCGAACCGACGGCCGTGTCCGTCTGGACGAGAACGCCTTCCAGACGTTCTGGGAGAATCGAGAACAACTCCCGGCGCGTTTCAAGGAGAGAGTGAACGGCAACATCCAGTTCATTTTCTTCGATGGTGTCGTTCTGCGTAGCCCGCGCGGCGTTCGTTACACGCTTTGTCTCTACTTCAACAGCGGCGGTTCGTGGTTCTGGGGCTGCGGCTGGCTCGACAGCGATCGTTACGCCGGCAGCCCCTCGGCCATGCTCGCAAGTCAGAACTAAGTTCTTTGGGCATTAGCCCTAGCCCTTGGAAACTTAGCCCTTATCCCGTCGGGAGACATTGTGTCTCCCGACGGGATTGTTTTTTATTTTAATACTTAATACGTTGTGTTAATATGTTTTCGGCGATAGGTGAATATGCGGACGACCATGTGTTTTCTGCTACCGAAGCCAGTATCCATGCACCCAGAATATTTTCGTCCGCCAGCTGGCGGATTGAAATAGCGTGGTGCGTGTAGAAACTTCACCCTTTGACAGGCTCAGGGTGTCCTGAGTTTATCGAATGGACAAAAAATGAAGATACTTGGTGTAGGATGCCAGGGCATTATTATGCCGAATACTATACAGCCCGGAGAGTACTCGATGGGCAGTGATGACTAAGAAGGCATGCTATACAATACTGCGTAGCCCGAACGGCAATCGTTACACGCTTTATCTCTACTTCAACAACGACGGTTCGTGGAACTGGAACTACAACTGGCTCGACAACGATCGTAACGCCAACAACCCCTCGGCCATGCTCGCAACCATCTTTATTTTTTCCCCGTTTTGCCGTTTGGCGAGGTGGGGGAGTTTTGTTTTTCAAGCTGGCCGCTCCAACCGCCGAGATTTTTACCGATCTCTTCTATCGGTATTGAGAGAGAAACGTAGTGTTCGTTTTGAAGCGAGCCGGCCTCCCAAAGAATCATCAAAAGCACTTTTAGTGTATCAACTTTTTGGATAGCCAAACGGACGTACGGCAGTTTATCCTGTCTTGGAATAAATGTTGCTGTGGCCAATGTCTTTATTATTTCTATCCAAAGCGTATCTACCTGCTGACCCAGTGTGTGTCTATGGGCTTTCGGTATGATCTGATAATATTTAAACCAAATCAAATAAGCGGCTTTAACTTTTTGAAGTACCGGTAAAAGCCCCCCCCCGGGGGGGGGCTTAAAGGATTAGAATTTTTATGAAAATCAAGTTTACTCATAATTACGAAAGCGTTATATCTTTAGAAAATCTCCTCGAAGCGTGGAAAGAGTTTATCATTGGCAAGCGGTCTCGTAAAGATGTCCAAGAATTTGAGCGGGACCTAATGACTAATGTTATACAACTTCATAATGATTTAGTCACGATGTCCTATGGGCATCATGGTTACGAAGCTTTTAAAATATCGGATCCTAAACCGAGAAATATTCACAAGGCCTCTGTTCGAGATAGGGTTCTTCACCGGGCACTGTATAGGGTTTTGTATCCGTTTTTTGATAGGACATTTATCTCTGACTCATATTCTTGCCGGTATAACAAAGCCACCTATAAAGCGATAGATAAGTTTCGTAAGTTTTTCTTTCAAGTTTCAAAGAATGACAAAAAGACGGTCTGGGTTTTGAAGTGTGATATTCGTAAGTTCTTTGCATCCGTGAACCACGATACTTTGAAAGCAATCTTAAAAAATTATATATCGGATGATAAAATCTTGTTCCTTCTTTGGGTTATTATAGATAGTTTTTCAGTACGAGCCGGAATAGGGCTACCGTTGGGTAATTTAACCTCCCAACTTTTTGTTAATATTTACATGAATGAGTTCGATCAATTTATGAAACACAAACTCAAGGCAAAGTACTATATCCGTTATGCTGATGATTTTGTAGTTATGTCACACGACAAATCACGGCTTCAGGAGCTTCTGCCAAAGATTGGCGACTTTCTTCAAGAGCGGTTACGACTCGATCTACATCCGAATAAGATTTCCATACGGACCATTGCTTCCGGTGTCGATTTTCTCGGCTGGGTTCATTTTCCCAACTACAGAGTATTGAGGACAACGACAAAACGAAGGATGTTTAAAAGAATTAATAAAAATCCCAAGCCGGAAACGATAAATTCTTATCTTGGACTTCTAAAACACGGAAATTCTAGAATGTTAGAAGAGAAAATTATGGATTGTTAAATAATTTCTGAGGTGGGGGAAGTTTAATTTTGAAATAAAATGGTATTAATTTAGTACCTATATCATCGGAAAAATGTCGGATTGCGTTCTGACTATGCCGATGGAAAGTGGCATGGCAAAAGTCTAACACTTTTATTGGTTTTCTCAACTGGTAAAAATATCATTTTTTTGTTAATTTATTAAGCGAAAACCATGTTTAAGATCATATTTTTACTATTTATCATCCCCGTATTTGTATTTGGTCAGGACGGCCGAGATATCAAGCCGGAAACTCCGACACCAACCATAGATGCAACCGGAGGAAGCGATGGCGGTTTGCCGATTACTCCTGTCCCCGTTATCCAACCTTCTGTCGAAGTTCTTCAAGCTGTGCCAACGCAGACCTTGCCCCAATCTAGAACAACTGCTCCCGAACCGACAGTCACGAGCTTACCGCCTCCGGCGGTTACAAGTTTACCGTCTCCGACAATATCGTCTGGGCCTAATGCTCCTGAATCAGATAGTAATTCCGCCTTAATTTACATATCAATTGCAATGGGGGCCGGGCTTATCGGGTTTTTGGCCGCGATCCAAATTAAGAAGAAAAAAAAGAATAAAGAAGACCGCTGTGGAAGTATAAAAGAGCTTCTCGAGCAGAAAAAGAAAGAACTGGAAGAATATATCCGAACCTTGCCTGAAGAAAGGTTCAAAGAATTTGTTAAAGGCAAAACACTCGAAGAGTTAAATAAAAATGAAGATCTAAAGAAAGTCCTTGAGACGGTTGAAGGAGCAAAAGAAAAATACGACAAATTAAAATCGGCAATAGAATTACTTGAGAAGAAATACGATCTTTGTATGCTTAATTTTTCTTTGAGTAAAGGCAAGCAATTGATTGTTTTTGATCTTGATGGAACATTGACTGAAAGTAAGGCCGAAATTGATGGCGAAATGGCCTCTCTGTTGGCCAAGCTGCTTGAGGCCCAAAAGGTCGCCGTGATAGGTGGCGGTAAATTTGAGCAGTTTCAACTGCAATTATTGTCAAAACTATTCGTACCAGAAGAGTTTCTAACCAATCTTTTTTTGTTTCCAGTGACAGCCACTACGTTTTATAAGCACACAAACAACAAGTGGACGGAAATTTATAATCAAAATTTTTCTAATGAAGAAAAAGAAGAAATACTATCTGCGCTTGAAACAACTTTCAGAGAGCTTAATTATAAACACCCGGAAAAAACATACGGCGAGCTGATAGAGGATAGGGGGGGTCAAATAACTTTTTCTATTCTGGGCCAAGAGGCTCCTACAGACCTCAAAGAAAAATGGAATAAGACCAACCCAAACATAAGGTTAAAAATAGAAGAAATTCTTCAAAAACACCTTCCCAATATGGAGGTTAAAGTGGCCGGGCTTACATCGCTCGATATTACGCGAAAAGGGGTTGATAAAGGTTATGGAATTAAACAAATCTCGAATTACTCGGGTGTTCCTCTCAAGGATATTCTTTTTGTTGGCGATGCTTTTTCCCACGAAGGCAACGACGAGCCGGCTCTTAGGTTGGGAGTATCGTGTTTTGAGGTTAAAAATATTGAAGATACAAAGAATTTAATAAGACGCCTGCTTTTACAGTAGTCCCATTTTATCTTTTATTTCGACGAGGGTGTTATCAGCAAGTTTGCGGGCTTTTTCTTCCGATACCTCAAGTATTTTCATTATCCCCTTAGGATTATTCTCAAATTCTTTTTTTTTCTCCTGGAACGGTTTGAGAAAACTAACTACAACTTCGGCTAAATCATTTTTGAATTCAACATATGACTTGCCCCCATACTCCTTTTCAATGGCATTGACCTCCTTACCTGAAAGCAGGTGATAGATGGTGAGCAGGTTTGAAATCGCCGGCTTTTCTTTTTCATCGTATTTAACTTCTTTGCCGGAATCGGTGACAGCCTTCTTTATCTTGGCACGGATGACGTCCGGTTCATCGGAGAGGGCGATTCCATCGTCACCAGTCTTAGACATTTTCTTTGTCGGATCCTGAAGCGACATTATTCTGGCCCCTTGAACGATATGGGTTTTAACATTCGGAAAAACTTCGCCGAAGAGATGATTAAATTTGGATCCAATTTCGTTTGTAAGGTCAATATGCTGTTTCTGATCATCGCCGACGGGAACAAGGCTTGATTTATAAAGCAGTATATCGGCGGCCATTAAAACGGGGTAGGCGAGGAGAGCCAGATTGTTTTGATAGCTTTTTGCAGATATATCGCTGGAATGTTCGACTTGATCGAGCTTTTCTCTGTAATTGGGCAGTCTGTCGAGCCAACCGATCGGAGTGATTGTGTTAAATATCCAGGCCAATTCGGTATGTTGTGGTACTTTAGACTGGCGGATAAGCAGTGATTTATCGGGATCAATACCGGCGGCAAGATAATCCAAGACAACATCGTTAACTTGTTGTTTATATGTTGTTGAGTCGTAGGGGGTCGTAATGCCATGATAATCAACTACGGCAAAAATAGCTTGTTCAGAGTCGTTTTGAAGCTCTAGCCAGTTTTTTATTGCTCCGAGATAATTGCCCAGATGAAGCTTGCCTGACGGACGGATGCCGGAAAATATTTTTGCCATAATAATTTAGAAAAACTGATTAAATATCTGACCCCATGATACATAAAATTTATAAAATCAGCCAGAGGGTGGGTGCTAGGGTTGGCTATCGGGCTGATTGTATGATATAAATACGGACGTTGACAGAGGTACTTTTAAAAAGGAGATTTATGGAACGGGAATTTACTAAGGCTGAATTGCTTAAATTGTATGATGCTCATGTTGCGCATAATTATAAGCCCTTCTCGGGTTTTATCGGCAGAAGCGGTAAGGGTTCCTGGGTTCAGGATGTATCGGGTAAAAAATACCTTGATATGCTTAGCTCTTATTCGGCATTGAGCTTTGGGCATGCTCATCCAAGAATTCTCAGGGCATTAATTGAGCAAGCATGCAGACTGCCAAATCTTCCCGGCGCTTTTTATTCAGAAGAAAAGATGATATTTTCTTATGAACTGGCGAGGTTTTGCGGGATGGAAATGTCCCTTATTATGAATACGGGGGCTGAGGCGGTTGAAACTGCTCTTAAGCTGGCCCGCAAGTGGGCTTATAAAAAGAAGAAGATTAAGAGAGACAGAGCAGAAATAATTGTTTGCGGTGGTAATTTTCATGGCCGGACTATTACGATAGTCAGTTTTTCAACCGAGCCTCAGTATAAGAATAATTTCGGACCCCACACGCCCGGGTTTAAGGTTGTGCCCTTTGGTGATGTTCAGGCGTTGAAAGACGCTATTACCCCCAATACGGCAGCATTTCTTGTTGAGCCGATTCAGGGAGAGGGTGGCATTAATGTTCCACCGGTGGGATATCTCAGGGCATGCCGTAAGGTGTGTACTGAGAATAATGTTCTTCTTATGGCAGACGAGATTCAGACTGGTCTCGCGCGTACGGGCAAAATGTTCGCCTGTAATTATGAGGATGTAAAGCCCGATGTCCTGATATTGGGCAAGGCTCTTGGAGGCGGTTTTATGCCTGTATCAGCAGTTGTTGGGTCCCGTGAGTTATTAATGACAATTAAGCCCGCAGATCATGGAAGTACATTCGGCGGAAATCCGCTCGGTTGTCATGTGGCTCGCGAATCTTTGAGAGTGCTTGTAGATGAACATCTTGTGGATAGAGCTTTTAATTTAGGAAGAGATTTTATGAATGATCTAAAAGATATGCGGAGTCCATGTGTTAAAGAAGTCCGGGGACGAGGATTAATGATCGGAGTCGTGATTAAAGAGGGCGGTCCGAACGCTCACAAGCTCTCGCAACGCTTGGTTAGGAACGGTATGCTCTGTAAGGAGGCGCGAACCGATGTAATTCGTTTGGCTCCGCCACTTACTATAACGAGAGAAGAGCTTCATTGGGGATTAGAATTGTTAAAAAAAGCCCTTCTTTAGAGTATTGGCTCCGCAATGACGGGGGCTTGCCTCGCCGTAGCTTTACCAAAGCATGGGCGGGGCTTTTTATTGTTTCTCTTAAGAATACTCCGCCCGTTAGGGCGGAGATGAATTGAGCTAGAAACAATAACCCCGCACCAAACCCGCCCCCTTTCTTCCGCCAGCTGGCGGATGGCGGTCATCCATTCGACTACGCTCAGGATGACCCTGAGTATAATCGAACGGGTCAGCGGATAAGTTTGGTGCGGGGTAATCCATTTGGTGTGGTATAATAAATAGTATGGCCAACATAAACGAACAAAACCAACCCGCTGTACCAAATATTAATCCTGAGGCGCCTCAAGTGCCTCCGACCGTCTCAGACGGAGAGTCGCCTCACAAATCTTTCAATCCTAGGCTCGTCGTTATCGGACTGGTCGTCGTTATTGTCGGATATATTGTATTTTCGTATTCTCTGGCTTTATGGCCATTCGGGGATTTGTTAAAACCCTTACCGTCGGTGAGTCCGATAGTTAAGCTGGATGACTGTGATTCAATCGACTTAACAGTTTTTAGGTCAGTTGATAAATTTGATGAGAATAGGCCACCAATAGGGATGGTATCGGACTATCGATTCGTAACTCTTCGCGATGGCCGTTTTGAGCGGATATATTCGGATTTGCGTGAGGAGGGCTCTTATTCTTGCAAAAATAATACTATAACCGGGGTTGTTGATATAGGGCTAAATAAAAATAGAAGTATTTCCTCTCAGTACTATCCCGATAGAAAGATTTTGATTTGGGATGGACTTGAATATGCTGAATATGGCAAGATTGAATCTCGCTTAAATGTAATTTCTCAGGTTCCTACTGATTGGAAAACCTACACTAACACCGAATATGGATTTGAGTTTAAGTATCCGGGGGATTGGGAGGTTAAAACTGGAACAAAAGATGATCCTACCGGTCTTGCTGATTTAACTATTTCTTTGCAAAGTCCTGCTACGATCAAGGGGATTAATGATGGAACTGTTGATCCCGGATATTCGAGGGATCTCCTCGTGTCTTATTTTAAAGATGGGACTACCTGGGGAGGAATGGGTTCTGATCGTGGACCAAAAATAGGACCTTTAATTATTTCAGGCGCTAAGGCCACGGAGGTATTATTTGGGGGTGCGGGGCAAAATTATGCAGTTGAAATTGGCACAGTAGGGCCTTTCTGGGTTCTTTCTTTCGAGACAGCCTACGACAAATCAAAACTTACTTCAGAGCAAATTCAAATCCTCTCAACCTTTAAGCTCATCAATTATGCAGATACTTATACGTGGAAAACCTACCGCAACGAAGAATATGGATTTGAGTTTAAATATCCCAACCAATTAATTATTAAAAACGGACAATTATATGGCAGCACTATCTTTGATATGGATTTTATGAATCCGAATGAATCTTATGCTGGTTTTAGCATCTCGATCTTTGATCGTACACTAGATCCACAAAGATTAATTGCCGGGGGAGATGTAATTACCGAGAAAGAGGCAAAAAAGATTATTCTAGATGGAATCACGGCTTATCGATTTGGAGCCGGTGACGGTCCTTGTGGTGGTGAGGTCGTTGATGTTGGCATGAAAGATAAATATTTACATTTTAATTTTAGTGCATGTTTTAATGTATTGCCCCTAGACCTCAACATAATTGATCAAATCCTCTCAACGTTTAGGTTTACTAGATAGAAGTTCGTATTAAGAAGCAGGTATTACGGTTTATAAAACTAAAAAATCTCCGAAAGGAGATTTTTTAGTTCCCTTAATACGTAATTCGCAATACGCAATTCGTAATTTTAATCCTTTACACCTCAATGACAACCGGCAGTACCATGGGTCTGCGTTGAGTTTTTTGGAACAAAAACAGACCAATTTGATTTCGGAGCTGATCTTTAATGTCGGCAAGGTTTGGCTCGCGAACGTTTTTTTGGCTCTCAACTATCTGGCGTATTTTCTTTCTGACCTGCATCAGGAGTTCTCTGTTTTCTTTCAGATAAATGAATCCGCGGGAGATAATATCGGGACTGCCTCTTACAGTGTGAGTGGCGTGATCAACCAAAGCGACAACAACGAACATCCCGTCTTCAGAAAGAATCTGTCTGTCTCTTAAAACAACATTGCCGATGTCTCCAATACCAAGGCCGTCGACGAATATGTAGTCGGACGGGGCTTTCTCTTTTTCAAACCAGAACTTGTCCTTTTCCAAGTTAACTATGGTGCCGTTGTCGGCAATGATGACGTTTTCTTCCGGCACACCCTCTTCGTTGCCAAGAAAACCATGGTTAACCATCATTGAATACTGGCCGTGAATAGGCATTAAAAATTTGGGCCTTATCAGCTTCAGCATCGTGCGCAAGTCTTCTTTGTTGCCGTGTCCGCCGGCGTGAATATCCATCATTTTGTAGTTATAGACCCTGACGCCGTTGCGGTAAAGCTGGTCTTTCAGGAACTGGACATTTCTCTCGTTGCCGGGAATGACCGATGACGAGAAAACAAAAGTGTCGTGTTTGCGAGGAAGGATGTGCCGGTGTTCGCCGTTAGCGATGCGCATTAGCACGGCATTGCCTTCGCCCTGGGCGCCGGTGACAATGGCGGTCACTTTCTCTCTCGGATAGCGGTCGATCTCATCCATGCTTATTTGCGTACCCTTTTGCATTTTGAGGTAGCCAAGCCGTTTGGTTATCTCTACGTTGGTTTTCATCGAATATCCGTCAACCACAACCTTTCGGCCGAATTTTTCCGATATGGTGATTATCTGCTGGATGCGGTTTATGAGAGAGGCGAAAGTGCCGATGATTAGCATCCCGGTCGCATCGGTGAAGATCTTTTCCAGGTTTTGAGTTATGTCCTGTTCTGATAAAGAGTGGCCCTCATTTTCTGCGCCGGTAGAATCGGACATCATCAACAGAACTTCCTTTTCGTCACCAAGCTTTTGCATCTCTTCTATTTGAGCCGGTCTGTCGTTTACCGGTGTTTCGTCGAATTTATAATCGGAAGTATGCACTATTTTCCCAAGAGGCGTTTGGACAACTATCTGAAGGTCATCGGGGATACTGTGGCTTACTCGAAGGACCTTTACCGAAAGCTTGTCGCTTATTTTTATTTCTTCTCCGGCTTCTATCTGGATTATGTTAACCGGTTTCCTGTCTTTGTATTCGTCCAGTCTTTTAATAAGAATGGCTTTTGTCAAAGGAGCGGCATAGAAGTCGGGGTCGCCGATCTTGTTCAGCAGGAACGGCAGGGCGCCGATATGGTCCATGTGTCCGTGGGTAAAGAACATCGCTTTGACCATATGCTCTTTGCCTGCCAGGTATCCGACGTTCGGCAAAATGAAATCAATGCCGGGCATCTGTTCGTTAGGGAAACTTATCCCGGCGTCTATGAGAATTATCTCGTCGTCGTACTGAATGGCCGACATATTGCGGCCAATTTCACCCAATCCGCCGAAGTGGATTATTTTCAAACCGCCCTCTCTCGGTCTTTCGGCTTCTTCGAATTTTTCTGCGCGCAAAACCCTGACCTTGCGTACGGTGGGTTTCATCCATCGGCGCTTTGCGTCTCTTTCTTGTCTCCTTGAACCGCTTCCAGGCTTTCGGTGGCTGTGGCCGTGAGAACCGGAGCTGCTTGTCCCGGGGGTTGTCTCTACGGAGATCCGACTACCCAGACCCGGCTCTGCACGGGCTCCTCTCGGAGAATGCGCGGATCCTTCTTTGCGACCAGCAGAAGCCAAGATGATTTCTGGAAACGAATTATTATTTTGTTCCATTGTGTTCCTTATTCGAACCAAAACTTTTGAGAAAGTATGAGTGACCTTCTCAATAACGTTAGTGATTGATTAAGAGTATTAATATTATGTGGGCGAGAGAGGATTTGAACCTCCACGGACTTGCGTCCATACGGCCCTGAACCGTACGTGTCTGCCAGTTCCACCACTCGCCCAAGAAGATAAAATATAATCTAGTATCGGAGTTTCTTGTATTCTTCAAGTAGTTTTGTTTTTTCAGGATCTACTCCCAGTTTTTTAGCCAAATAGAAACTTGTCCAGAGGCCCAATATATAGTTACTTAGGACTGTTTCAAGAGGATTATTGGCTGAAGAGATATTAACGATAGTATAATTATACTCCTGTTTGTCTAAAATTGCAATAGCGGCGTCAATGTTCTTATTTTGACGCCGATCGTTGTCGGTGTCTTTAAAGAAAACTGAGAAAAAACGACCTTGTGCCTTATCTGCAAATCCAACCAGTTCATTATGCGCCATTCCCGGAAAATAATTCCAGAATGCGTGAATCTTATCATTTTCGTTAAACAGAATCTTCCATAGGCGGGGGAGTATTCTCCATTTGTAAGAAGAATAAAGCAAAGGCGTGCGGGGCCTGCCCCGCACCAAACCCGCCCCCGTTTTGGCGGTCAGCGGATCAGTTTGGTGCGGGGTCATCTTGCCTATTTTATCAGCCAAATTTTTGCCTTCCGATTCGGTTTTTATCGAGTCTGGCAATATTGTCGTGATTTTTTCTCCCAACCCAACCAGCTGGAATAAGGCGGCTGTCATATAGCCGACACCCATTCTGGGGGGGATGTCTTTGTCGGAGATTAAGACCAGCGGCGTTTTGTGTTTTTTAGACAATTCCGCCAGTTTGCCGCCGGTTGTGATACTAACCGACGGAATGCCCAATCCTATTGCGGCTTCGTAGCACGATAAAGTTTCCTCAGTATTGCCCGACCAGGATATGCACACAACCAGATCATTCTTTGAGACCCAGTACGGCAGGTCATAGTCGCGATGTGCATAGAATGTTGGAGACATTCCGCTAACCTCTTGCCAAAAATTAATAATTTCTCCGGCGATGGCAGAACCGCCCATACCGCAAACGACGACCTTTTCGTAGGTTTTGTCTATCTTAATATCTCGTGCAGCTTGCGCGCCCTTAGATAATTGGGATGGGAAATTTAGAATTTGTTGTCTTATAAAATTAGAGTATTACGAATTACGGATTACGAATTTATTAATTCAATGCGTAATACGCAATACGTAAGTAAACAATTATCGCCAAATACGTTTCGTATCTATATACCACCCCTCGATGTTTATGAATCTATCCGACGGCAGAGATATGAGCTTGCCGTTCGAGCCCATTATCTTTTTGGCTTGGCCGTGGATGTAGGGGGGATTATAGAGAAATACGGCGGGGATATCTTCTATGACTAATTTCTGGAAGTCATCGTATTTTTTGGCTCGCTCAAGAGGATTTAGCGTCTGCCGGGCGTCCTCCATAAGTGTGTCGGCGGCCTTGTTGTCGTAGAGGGCGAGGTTTAGGCCGGGGTCTCTTTTTTGTGAGGAATGCCACAAGCTGAAAGGATCAGGGTCTATATTCAGCACTGCTCCGAATAGTAATGTCTCGTAATTCCTATCCCTTATTGCCTGTTGGAGTTCCGATGTGGGCAGTACTTCAATTGTAATATCTGCACCCAGCGCTTCCCACTGTTCTTCTATTATTTTAGCAACTTCCGCCAGTTCGGGCCAGGTTGATGTGGTTATTTTGATTTTGAGGCGCTGGCCTTTTTTGGACAAGACCTCGTTCTCATCCTTGGACCCGCCGCCGTTGTCTGGTGACTCTGGCGAGGCAAGCCAGCCGGCTGTTTCAAGAATTGTTTTTGCCAGCCCCGGGTCGTATTCGTATTTTTTGACGCTGTCGGGTATATCAAGAACCCCCCCCATCATCGGAGAATGTACGGCAACGCCTCTACCCTCCAAAATTTTCTCAAGCAGGGCGTTTTTGTCAGTGGCGTGGCTTAGGGCCAGACGGATGTTCTTATCCGACAGTATGGCGCTCTTGTTCTGATTAAAGAAAACAGCAAAATAACGCGGGAGCTGAAGCTCTCTCAGGTTAAGGCGCTGTTTGAATTTGACCCTCCTTAAATTATCCGGCGACACGAAGCCCAGCCCTTCTATCTCGTTTCTGTTGTAGGCTTCTATCATTTCATCTTCGGAAGCGTAAAATTTTATCTCTATTTCATTAATGAACGGCCTGTTTCTGTAAAATTCTTTATTTGCCGATAGTTGGTACGATTGTATCCTGCCGTCCTTATCCTTTTTCAGGCGGTCGAATTTATAAGGGCCGGAACCGATGGGTTTTAAATTAAATTCCGAAAGAGCGAAGTTTATCGGTTTGATATCCTGCCAGATATGTTTGGGTAATATCTTCACCGTCAGATTATTTAGGAACTGGGCGTATTTTGCCTGGAGCTTGAACATCACCGCAAGATCATTGACTTTTTCAATTTGGACGCCCTGCCAGTTGATTCGCTGGGGGCTTCCGTAATCGGAATTCTGTGCCGTCTGGATGGTGAATATGATATCATCGGCCGTAACCTTTCTTCCGTCATGCCAATAGGCGCCATCTTTCAAAAAAACGGTGTAATTCAGACCGTCGCTTGATATCTCATATGACTGTGCCAGATCAGGCACTATCTTGCCATCGCCGTTATATTCAAGGAGTCCGGAATAAATTAGACTTACCAAATCTCGGTCGGTGTCGTTGGCCTGGGAAAGCAGGGGATTAATATGTCTTGGTTCGTTGACCATACCTTCGGTGAATTTTCCGCCGTAATCAGGAGCTTTCTTGGTAAAATGAAAATAGGTGGTAAAGGGTATGGCAACGACAGAACCCAGCATCACAAGGATTAGGGCCGCGACAATGTATCTTTCCTTTCTCGAAAGCACTTTGGGGATAAGCCGTATTTTGAGTTTTCCTTGAATTCTTTTGGTGATTGTTCCTCGTATGCCGGAACCATCGTCATCTTTTGTTTTTAAGCCAAAAAAATCATCCAACTGGTTGTCGTCTCGCATGGGATGTTTGTCTGTGAGCGAAGCGAATAGCTACAAACTTTTTGTTACCAGTTACTACGCTCTTGGACAAAAACTTAGCTTATTCTAAAAACCGAAATGATCAGAAAGAGTACGGCAAGAACTATGGTTGCGTAAAAAAAGACTTTTTCCGCACCCCTCTTGGTGCTGTACTCCATACTGCTTCCTCCGAAAGTGGAGGATAACCCGCTTCCTTTTTGCTGAACCAAAACAGCCGCGGTAAGCAGTATGGCCAATAATATCTGTGAATACGCTAGAATCGTGTCCATCCCGTTAGAAATAGTGCAGAGCACTAACCACCACTGGGCGGTGCCATACACTAATAATTGCTATTTTATTGATATTCATAATTTATTCCCGCTAGGGTTATTTCTAACGGGATTAATCTATTATTTTACTGAAAGCACCAATGATTGCGTTTACAAACGCCGTTATTATCGTTGCCCAGACCAGGGCGGTTATGCTTTCTATAATTACAAAATCAAAAGCATAGTCAACCAACCATAGCATAAGAGCGTTAATAACCACAAGAAAGAGCCCGAGGGTCAGTATTATCAGAGGCATGGTTAGGAGCTTAATGGGCGGCTTGACTATCTTGTTGAGCAACCCAAACAGTATGCCCGCAAGAAGGTACTCTTTAATTCCGCCAGCCACGATAAAACCCGGAACGAAGTAATAAGCGGCATAAAGAGCAACGGAGTTGCCAATTATCCTGACAATAAAACCAATCATCTCAAACCATGGTAGCATTTTACTCAAAAAAATCAACGATGTTGTCAACCGGGCTCCTTTAATGTATGCTCTGTTCACTCTGTTTCTTTGACAAGGAAGAAGAATGGTGAATCGAGCCATGTTGAGTGTTTGTTTGATTCTGTTTTCTTGTTACGGCGTGTCGGCTCAGGATTTGGATAGATATTACAGCGGAATCGGTGCCAGATATTGGCAAATTGCCGAGGAAACCATCAAGTTCTGGGGCCAGAGAAATGGCCTGCACATAGAATTCGATAACGAAAGAGGCGCGTTTACCGGTCATATCGTGGTTGGCGAGATTATGGCAGGAGGACCCGCCGAGCGGGCCGGTCTTGAACGCGGGGACATGATTATTCAAATTGATAATGAAAATGTTTCCAGTCCTGACGCCGTGTCGTCAAAAATAAGGAGCAAGCGGCTTGGAGAAAACGTCAATTTGAGAGTAAGGCGGATGGATGAAAAAGGAGAAAATTACCACGAATACACCCTTGTTATTCGGGTTGAAACGATTGATAGGGCTGACTGGGTTAATTATGATTTTCCGTCGAAAGGATCGTGGGGAGGATCGTGGGAAGGGTCGAAGGGCGCGACCATCAGTTATGAGTCGGGAGTCTCAAGAACGGGTGATGGCGGGTTTATCTATTATTACGATTTCACCAACAATGCCGGCGAAGTCGTGGTTTTGCACTCAGAGATAATCAATCTTTTATTGAGAAAAGACGGTGATCATGAAACTCAATACTACTTGGTTATGAATCCGGGAAGGACGACATCTTTCGCTTTGGAGACTAAAGATTTTCCGGTCGAGGAAGTTCCAAGTTCGTTTGCGCAGTATTTTAGCTCCGTCGCACTTCCTGAATTATACGCATATTTTTTGGAGAACTATCCCGACACTGATTCCAACAAGTACTTTAAGGATTCAACGGGATTGTTGTGGCTCAATACTATGGGTGTGAGAAATTCTTTCTTTGTTCCTTCGAGATGGGTGGTTCAGCTTCTTGAAAAAGATACTGAATTTTGGGATCGAAAATAATCAGACTTTAATTAGGCCGCAAGGCCTTTTTTCTATGCAATTTTCTGTAGTAGCTGGTTGCAAATCTGTGTGCTTCAGAGTTAATGTGAAGAAGCAGATTTTTGACATTGGCGGGGAGTTTTGAAAGAGGCACGGCCTCTTTTTTGTTTTGGACAAACATCTTAACCGCTCGGTGCTTTTCATTTTTGGTCAAAGCGATAATTTTTGGAATTTTGAATCCCGCAAAGGATCCGAGAGGTCCCGCGGGACCTTTTTCGGGTTTGGAATTTTGAATTTGTTTAGGGTTTAGGAGTTTGAATTTAGATCTTACAACAGCTAAGGTTGTTGAAAGTTGTGCTTTTCCGCCGTCGACAACAATAAGGTCCGCCAGCGGCCATTCCGGGTGATTGAAGCGTCTAGTCAGCACTTCTTTGAGCATCGCCGTATCATTGGCTAATTCATCAATTGTTGCAATATTTCCACGATCGTTGTGTTTTTGCAACAGTAATTTTTGGTTTTTTTGATACCTTATTTTAAATCTTCGGTATTCGTTTTTGTCTGGTTTTCCATCTACAAACACGACCATTGCTCCGACGGCGTATTTGCCCTGAATGTTGGCCACATCATATCCTTCAATGCGGTACGGGTATTTTTTTAACTTCAAAATCTTTCCTAAGTCCGACGATGTCTTCTCGCTATAATTCTTTGATATATCATAATATGGGATATTTTGGATAATGCGGGCGTTTTCAAAAACACGGCTTATTTTTTCTATTTTGTCGCGCAGTTCTATTGCTTCTTGGAATTTTTCCCGCTCTTTGAGCGAGGCTCGCTCGGAGCGGTTATCGCTCCGAGCGGCTTCTTTTCCAAGTTTTATCATCTCTGTTTCGAGATGTTTAAGCAGTAACGTCTTTTTTCCGCTCAATATGTTTTTTATGGCTTTGATGTTTTTTGAATACAACTTTTTTTCAGCAATCCTTCGATCCATTCGACTATCGCTCAGGATGGTGAGTTTACCGAATCCACTTCGCTCAAGACTGTCTTTCAGACAGCAAAATCCCGGACACTTTCCTATATGATAATTAAGACAGAAATTATTATGCGGTTTTTTGCAGGTGCAGTAGGGAAATATTCTTCGAAGATGGCGTAATGTTGTTTTCAGCGCCGTGCCATCGGTGAAGGGACCAAAGAAGGTGGGTTGGTGCGTAATAAATATTTTTGGCCACTCTTCTTTTGTAATTCCAACGTAAAAGAATTGTTTATCATCGCGCAACATTATATTGAATGCCGGTTTGTACTTTTTTATACATTGCGATTCCGTTATCAAGGCCTCTATTTCCGAGCCGGTTTCCAGTGTTTTTATGCTGATAGCGAGCGCCAGCATTTTTAAGATACGTGAGTCTTTTGTTTTTAAATATGAACGCAGGCGCGCTTTGATGTCGGCCGCCTTTCCGATGTATAGAATTTTTTTCCCGCCTTTGGCGGAGAATATGTAAATTCCCGGGGAGGATGGCGCGGTGGAGATAAATTTTTTGAGCGAGGCATTTGTCATAAGGCGTCCAATATTATACCATAATCGCAAGTTATTTCAAAACAAGGATTAACTGTGAAGAAAGTTCTGATTTTTCTGGTTCTTCTTGTCGGATGCGGCCCGCCGAAAGACCATCTGACCGACTATCAAAAGACGGGAACTTATCCGGTTAGCGGAGAATGCAAGGAACCTGTTGCCGCCGTAGTCATAGAGCGCAACGGGCGGTTTGATGTCGCGGCCAGCATGGGCTCGGCTTCTCTTGTGGGGCATCGATCGAAAGACCTTGGCATTTTTACCACAGCCGACCACATGATTGAGTTGGATATTGAATACAAGCTGTTCTTTTGCGGAAAAGTGTATAAAGCCCAGAGAATTATAGATGCCGGAGTTACCGACATCGGCTTTTTGAGAATCGTAGATGATTTCAATCCTGCCGATTTTCCCGAACCGTATCCTGTCGGTGATATGCCCAAAGTCGGGGAAGATGTTTTTGCCCGCGGCATCCATATGCATCGCGAAAGCTTGCAGAAGGATAAAGTCATTCACCGTATTACTGAAATGTATTACGGCATCAAAGAGACGGAAACGGTTAACGGGAAGCTTGAGACGAAAGAGTTTGTTTACGACAATCTGCCGGCTAAGGTTTTAAGCGAAGATGCCCTCATCGCTTTCATGGAGAGGCCAGATATTAATGCCGAGTCCCTCGAGTATATGACCAAAAACCACCCTACTCTTATGAAAACCAGGGATGACCACAAGATTTCGTTTGGAGGTCTGAGCGGAGGCCCTACGGTTAACGCAAGAGGCGAGGTGGTGGGCGTTAACGTTGTGGAGTTTGGAAACGAGGGGGATTATATCTGGGACGAGAATGGTATCACCTACCGTCCTAGGGTTACTTTGGCGATACTGACTTCAGACAATATAAAGAGGGCATTAAACGGGTTGAATATGGACAGCAGATAACGGCTTTGACGAGAGCCGTTTTTTAATTGACCCGCCTAAGTTTTGCTTCGCAAAATTTAGGCGGGTTGACGCTACCCAATTATTCTTGTAGATTCATACCATGTTTTTTGAAAACAAGAGAGCAAAATGAGTACTAAAGACACAGAACCGATGACCCGCGAAAGGGTGTTTGGTGTGCGGGATCGCATTCTGAACAACTGCATGTTGTGGATTTTTGGTATCGATACAACCTTGCGTCTGGTAGTCGAATCCCAGTTCATGCGTATTCCATATACGGATAAGATCACAAACATGAAGTTGTTGGGTCAGGCGCATCTGCTTCTGATAGGCGGAACAGGTCGAGGTAAAACCGACTCGCTGACTGCCTTAAGCAAGAGTATCACAGCCAAACACAACCGTATTCAAGGTACGGAAGATCTGAGGGTTCCGGATATTACCGGAGGCCCGGAGCTTCTTGAGGATGTTTCCGGCCACAAAACCATTGTTTTTGAACCGGGTCCGATATTTTGCAATATTTTGTTTGTTGATGAAAATAGCCGCATTCACCCCAAGACCATGAGTGCCATGATCGAGGCGATGGAGGAGAGATCTATTACTCCGCCAAACAAAAAAATCAATTTCGGGTCCGATGTCAGATATAAGGGGGCGCTACCCCTTTTCCCGATATCCGGAGATTTGGATGATGAAATCGGTCCGAGATGGTTCTCCTGTATGTTTACTCAGAATCCTTTCGGGGAAGAAGAGGGAACTTTCACGACGCCTCAAGCGATGTGGGACAGGTTGACCATCTGTTTAGAAATTCCGCGGCCGCCTCTGGAGGCCGAAATGAAGATTCGCGCCTGTAATGTGGTTAATAGGAAGATTGAACCGGTCACCGACTTGCATGAAATGGACGCTGCTTCTCAGTACGTCTATAACATCATGAGGTTATCCGATAGTGCCGACGAATACCTGACGCGTATACTTCGTAATACGGATCCTGATCCTGGGGTCGAGAAAGATACGCTGGCTTTGGCTGAATACGTCAGGACTCACGTGGAAAAAGAAAAGGGCGGTTCTCCCAGGGTCAATTTCCACCTTGAAGCCGCGGCGCGCACCCATGCGTTTTTTGCCGGAGATGAAATTGTTAAGCCGGAGCACGTGAAGGCCGTCGCGCCATCGGTGGTTGCTCATCGAGTAAAGCTGGTTCCCAAGATTCGTCACAAGAAAGATGCTCGTGATGTTTTTGCTGAGATTCTTGAAAATACGAAGGTTCCACGATGGAAGACGTAGCCAACATTCTTTCGGAATTACATGAACTTGCTGACGGACTCCAACGGGGCAAGATAAGAAATCTTGCCCTTGGAGAAAGAAAAAGCGGAATCATGGGGGATGGTCGTGAAAGGTACGACATTTCAGAATGGGAGCCGGGAGATCCTTTCAATTCCATCGATTGGGCTCTGACTCTTATTTATTGGCCGGAACAGATCCTCAAAATAAACAGGATCGAGACGAAATCATTACCGCTTGTAGTTGCGCTGGACGCAACACCGTCTATGCTCGTTAGGTTTGCCGGAGAAGAAAGCAAATTTCGCCTGATGCTTCGTTTGGCGGTTACACTAGCTTTCTCGAGTATCCACGAGCGCGATCCTGTTTGTATGACATCATTCGGCAATCCTTCGGCTTTTTTTCTTCCGCCTCGATATGGCAAAGGGAATCTTTTTCTCGCCGCCGAACTCCTGATAGACGATGCCGCAGAATTTTATAAGGGGATAGATCGGAGCAAAACTCAGTTCAAGCCATATGTCTCTGCTGTTGATATAAATGAATGTCTTGCCGACATACTCGCGAGAGTAAGAAAGCAAGCCCTTGTTGTGATGGTGTCCGATTTCACGGACGTGATATACGGTCGGACCAGTATTGACGAAGAACTGTTGTCCGGTTTGGTTGCGCGCCACAAGGACAACGTTGTTTTCTTAATACTCGATGATGAAGAAGAATTATCATGGACCGGCGGTGTTGGTACGGTAATGACCAGGAATATCGAGACGGGACGACTGAAAGAGGTTAAGGCAAGCCATGCCGTCCGAATCAGAGCCGAACATGCCGAAAAGCAATTGGTATTCCAGAAATATCTCGAAGATCTGGGAATCGATTCGTTGGTACTCTCCTCTAACAATTGGTTCGATAAGCTGGCGGATTTTGCCGCCGGTCGACAAAGCTCCTCGGTCGCTTAAAGCATGGCTAGGAGATTACTTCTGGACCAATGGCCCCAACCCAAAGAAGGGGCTTTTAATTTTTTTATTGTTTCTCTCAAGAATACTCCGCCCGTTAGGGCGGAGATGAATTGAGCTAGAAACAATAACCCCGCACCAAACCCGCCCCCTTTCTTCCGCCATCCGCCTCCGCCAGTCGGCGGATGGCGGAGGCGGATGGCGGTCATCCATTCGACTACGCTCAGGATGACCCTGAGTATAATCGAACGGGTCAGCGGATAAGTTTGGTGCGGGGTATAGTTAAACAGATACCCCGACCGTAAGGTCGGGGTAGTTCATTTAATTTCAAACCACAAAGCGTACAACGTGTACATCAAAAATCGCAATTGCGATTTTTGATGTACACTGATTGCAATCCTTGACTCTGTATCCGTGTCCTATCCACGTGTCCTATTCACGATGATTGACACTTTTTATGTTTCCCCGTATTCTATTTGGCATCTGATGCTCTTTTTCAAAAAGGGAAGTTATGGACAGAAAGGCAGTGGGCGCTTTGTTCCTAGCTCTGATGATTTTCGCTCCTGCCCGTTTGTCCGGACAGGAAGTATTTTTGCCATTCATGGTTGAGGGGCCGCGGCTTTCCAAAACCGAATTTACAAATTGGGTGGAGATAGAAGCGACCTACACGGTCCGTTGGATGGACGGTTATGAACCTGTTCAGGAAGACCTAAAACCACGGTCAATGAATTTTGGAATATTGGAGCTTGACCCCGCCTGGGCTGAGGAAGCCGACATTAAGAACGAAAGGAAATTCGAAAAAGAAAACTTTTTCGATATCACTTATCACCTTCGATATATGGGCGAGAAGAAGGGGGAAATAATTGTTCTCGGACAGAAGTTTGCCTACAAGGATCTTTTGGCCAAAGATTCGACTGCGCAGTACTTTACGACACAAGAGTTCGCTCTGGCTTACAATACGGTTCTCACAAAAGATGCCGATGATATCAAAGAAGAGTTTGACCTCGGTTCATATCAAAAACCGGCGATGCTCTGGAGGGTGTCCGGGGGGCTAATCATTCTCATCGGCATTATCGGGAGCTTTGCCCTTGTATTCTTCAGGCCGGTGCCGGCGCCTTTGGCTACAACTGTCGGAGAGGCAAGTGTTGTCCGGGCCGTCGATACGAAAGCCAACCCGGCGAAGGTGATAGGTGAACTTGAATCCAGTATTGCCGAAGGCAACATTGGTGCAGTTTGCAACGGGTTAAGCGACGTGATCAGGATCTACGCCGCCGGTGTCAAACAGGGTATGACTAGCAAAGATATGATTACACCGATTCTTTCCATTCCTCACAAGTGGGAGAGGAACCATCTGCTTCGGGTTCACGAGGCTCTTTGCGACATTGAAGACCATCTGTTTGCCGGCGGCTTGGGCGATACCAATGGCAAAGTCAAATATCACATGGCTAGCTTGGCGGCAACTATCCGCGAATTAAGGCCATGGTCGGTATACTGGCACCGTCGGCTGTTCGATCTAAAAGGAAGATTGGCTAGGCCATTTTCTTTTCTGAAAAAAGCTAGTTGGAGAAAGTGGTGAACATCATGGAAGCGTGGCCTCTCATTGTCGGAGCCGTCACTGACGCGCTGAATCTTGACTGGAGCGAGCTGAGCTATAAAAGGAGCTCCTTGGTCATCAAGGCCGCCGCTTTTATCGCAGCGGTCTTTTTTACGACCCTAGTAGTTCGGTGGTGGCGATCCGCCTCCGCCAGAAAGGGCGGACGGCGGACGAGTTCCCACTATCTTACCAGTTTGGCGATCGGAAAGAGCCACGAGTCGGGTGTGGTTTTCAAAACCGTACGTGGTTTTACTTGGTGTCTGGCTCTTGTCTCCTTATGTTTCTTGGGGATTGCCTTGGCTGATCCGGTGGTTTTTGTAACCAATACGACAGAATTGATCGAATCGCGGGAAGTTGTCTATATAAAGGACGTCTCTGCTTCTAATGGCTTTCATCTTCCAAACAGCAATGTTACTAGGGGCGAACTTGCCATGGAAACACTGGAGAAGCTGATACTTAAAAGGAAAGACAAAAAAGACCGGGCGGCTTACATCGTCTTCGGGACTAATTCGGAGATCTGGTCCGGTTTTACCATGAGTTTTGAAAGTTTAATGTTCTCCGTATCAATGTCTCCGATAGCTCTTGCTCCGAGTGGAGCTTTGAAGCTGTGGCCGGGGATGTTCGTTCTGAAAGAAGGCCAATATACGGTGAGCGAGACCGGGGGCAGTACCAACTTGCATCTCGGACTGGAATCAGCGATTTACCTTTTCGACCAGAAAGGATCTTCTAATGTTACCGAAAAGATGAAGCAGAACCCGGATGCTCAAATGAGGTCGGTAGTCATAATTACCGACGGCGCCGCCGAGGTTGATCCGGAACCGCAATTCAAGGAACTCCGGAAGAGAAGGATAACCCCGCACCTTATATTCGTTGATCCTGATCGTACTATTGAAAAACTGCTGCATGGCGAGAACTCTATAAAAGCCCAATTGCCCGACCAGCTTTTGATGATGGTAAGGCGCTATGGCGGACAGTATTTTTTTGCCCGGGACCAAAAGTCAGTCGACCGGATCAGCGAAGCGCTGGACAAACTTCAGAGTATCAAGCAAGTCAAGAGAACCGATGTTAAAGAGAAGGAAGTATATTTCATTCCTCTGGCCATATCGTTTTTGTTTGCTGTTGCGGCTATCGCGGCAAGGGTCTTGTCCTTGCTGATGTGGCGCACCGTATAGTCCCCTCCACCAAGGGGACTTTTAATCGCTTCGCCCATCCCATTTTTGACCTGTTGCCTGCGCCTTCGGTCTCCTTCGGACAAATGCTCAAATTAGGCCTCAATTTGCTTAATAAATCTTAGCATCCGTTTGCCCCCGCCTAGGCGGGGTTTTCCGGCTAAGATCTATTGAATAAGCAAATTATCAACTAATTTGAGCATTGTGTTCTCCTCGGAGGCAAACGGTCTGCAAATGGGGATGGGGCTTTCGCTATTAAACACAGAGCCCCCAGTCGCCAATCTCTCTGATATCACTCTATGCAGCAATGGAGTAATCAAAATAGGGGACGAATGAGTAAATATGCGAACTAGCGGAGCGCTCTCGCATATTTATGATATGAGACCTCATTTTGTTTGCATTGCGGAGTTGTGATAGAAGAGAGATTGCGATGGGGGCGATAGAGGCGGTCTATACACAAACTGGACAATGTTTTTAATTTTACGTAAAATAACGTCAAGTTTTTTAACAAGCGGAATAAGAAGATGAAACGCTTTACTCTCGGACGTCTTTTGCTGGCTGTTTTGCTGGCGGCCCTGTTTTCTGGCTTTGGCCTGGTCATTTACCGGGTTGGGAATTATTTCGATCATTTGGATGCCTATAGCGGCCACATTGTCCGTCAGGACGAATCGGCTGCAAGGGACGGATTGAAAGATCTCCAGTATTTTCACGAGCAAAACCAAAAGCTCGATAAGGTGTGGCTGTCGTGGGTGGCCGAGAATTATATTTTCGAAGACCCGGCTTGCCAGCGCGCGGCGTATCATAATCTGACCAAGAATTACAAAAAAACAATAGACGAGGAACTTCAGGATAAAGATGGATTCTGTGCTTCTTTTTTGAGAGGCAACGCCAGATGGCGCCAAGCCCAGGCGATATTTGCCAATGCTCTGACATTGCCGGAGAATTCCGACGTTCAAAAGGCCGAGAAAGAGAAGCAGTTTAAATTGGCTGATGATATGGCGGCGACTTTTGCTCGGGATGACTTTGAAGCCGCTTTGAAGGCAAATCCGTCCCATGCTCCTTCAAGCTGGAACTACGACCTGCTTTCCAATTCGGAAACTAGGGCCAAAGCTTTGATGCCCAAGCCGGGAAAGATCAAGGTTCGGGTAGGAGTGCCCGGAGGCGGATTTCGAAACCCCGGTCCCCGGGGAGACGATGATAAGGGAGAAGGAAAAAAAAGCAAAGACATCGATACCAACGATCCCGGCCCCGGCCAGCCCGGAGGCAAGCCGCGTAAGGTAGGATAGTATGTCCAACTGGCTGATCTGGTTAGACAAAATTACATTTGCCCGCGAACAATACTTCGATTTCACGGCATTGTGGCTGGTGACCGGCGTCGGGATACTGCTAGTATTGGTTCTTAAGCGTTTGTTGCGTCCCAAACATGCCCGCGATTCCAGACAAAGGATAATCGGACCTGATTGGGTGTGGCTCTTGAGTTTAGCTCTGGCTGGGCTGATGATCGTTGCTTTGGCTGGTCCTAAGATCGACACGTTTAAGATGCTCCAGTCCAAGGACAATTTGGATATCATAATTGCCGTAGATAAGTCGGTATCCATGGCCGTCAGAGACGTCGGCCAATCCCGCCACGAGGTTATGATGAGAGAGATTAAAACGCTTATTAGCTCTCCTGCCGTAAAGGACGGAGACCGCCTGACCCTTTTTGCTTTCAGTGAAAAATCAAACTGGCGGATGCCCTTGTCTGATGACAGAGATGAATTCCTTGACAAGCTTATGGAGATAGAGCATCCGAAGGATCGTATATATTATGACAGATCCCAGCTCTATACTTACTTTGCCGGTTTGCTAAACCACATTCCAAAGGCTCTTGAAATGCAGGATAAACTTTTTTTGCAAGGGAGATTTCGGGGAACAGTGAACTGGACCGCTTATCCAAGGGTCATATTCATATTCAGCGATGGAGAAAGTATCGACGATTCTTTGAATATTCCTTTGGCAAAGTTTGCCAAGCTGGACATCAAGACATATACGATTGGCATAGGGACATCCCGGGGCGGAGTGATTAGCATCAGAGTTCCGGAAGAAAACAATCCCAACCAGCTGGAACCTCCCAGGCAGATCCAATCGAAGCTGGACATGAAAGCTTTGGATCTTATCAAGCAAAAAACCGGCGGCAAGAGTTATGTTGTGAATAATTCTTCCAGCCAGGTTCAAAGCTTTCTTATCTCGGCTCTGGCCGAGAACAGGAAACCGACCCTGACGCTGGTGCCGACCGGTGAGGCCGAGAATTTCTGGTGGGATTTTTTGGCTATCCCGTCGCTTGTCATTGTTTCACTAATGGCTATAAAATTCATCAGGTCTTGACGCCCCGCAATTGCGGGGCTAGTATTTAATTACCCAACTTGGTTCTTTGAGAGGACAAAATGAAAGTGAACGGGAGATTCATATTTGTACTTGCTTCTTTTGCGCTGTTGCTCCTAGTATCTTCGGCTCTTGCTTATACTTACTATGTTGGGAACACGCAACCAGCTGATCAGAATGAGGGAATGATGTGTGATATGCCTAGTATGTCCGCCGGTATGTCTGAACACGACCATCATGCCATGATGGCCCAGACTGCGGCTGTTGCCGGGCAGGAACAGGAACAGGAACAGGAACAGGAACAGGGTCCCCCCCGGGGCCAGGGTGGTCAGCCTGGCGATACGCCTACGCACAGGTATAGCCCTGGTGACGGGTGCTCCAGCGTGAACCCGAATGCGCCCAACAAAGAACTAAATGGAGTTAAGCCAAACACCGTTGGGTGTACATGTGTCAGAAAGTGCGTCAACGGCAATGTCCAGGAAGACTTGTCGCTGGACGAAAAAGGCGTCTATGTTTGTAAAAACGCATGCCATAAAGATCGTTGTTCTTGTCCCGATCCTTGCAAGACGTAATTGTCTTCTTGCCCCGATGTGTCGGGGTTTTTGTTTGCTTGTAAAAATATAAATTAAGAGTAATTTAGTCCCAGCTACCTTAAAAAAGAGGCCTTATGATAATGCGGATTATGGCGTCTGTAATTATTCTTTTAGCCCTTTCGCCGTCTTTTAAAGAGGCTTATTTTCAAGATAGCGGTCTAAAGCCAAAAAGCTACAAAAACTGGTTTGCCAGAGGCATAGAAGTAACTCTGGGAAGAGTGACTGCTCAAGATCTCCTAGATAGCCCGAACAACGGAGAATGGCTATTATACCACGGAGATTATGGGGCTAATCGTTTTAGCCCACTAAATCAAATAAGACCAAGCAATATTTACAAGTTAGTTCCCAAATGGATCTATCAAATCGGAAAAGGAGGATTTGTTCTTCGTTCTTCTCCCGTCGTCTATAAGGGCACAATGTATATTACTGGTTCAGACGAAGTCCATGCTCTGGATGCGGCCACCGGCACTTGGCTTTGGGTGTGGCGGGCGCGCGACGAGAACACCAGCAACATTAACAGGGGAGTGGCAATATCCGGAGATCGACTGTTTTTTTCTACAGGCGACTGCCGTCTCGTGGCTCTTGATAGAATCTCCGGCAACGTGATCTGGTCAAGACAATTTGCCAAACCAAGTGACAGCTATTTTTCGACGACTGCTCCTGTCGTGGTTGGCGATAAAGTCATTCTGGGCGTCTCCAACAAGAATAGCGGCTCACGCGGTTTTGTTACGGCCCTCTCAGTTGTTAACGGTAATGAATTGTGGCGTTTCTGGACAATTCCGGAAGGCGTAAAATTCCGGGGAGCTCCAACTTGGATGGTCGGCAGTTACGATCCGTTTTCCGATGTTTTGTATTGGCCGGTCGGGGTTTTGGAAGAAGGCCTCGGAAATTCATCAGGCCTGAATAACATTTACGACAACAGCATCGTTGCCCTCAATCCAAACAATGGCAAAGTAATCTGGAAAACAAAGCTGGCGGACAGCATGCCCTTTGATTGGGATGCCAACGAGCCGCTGGTTTTGACGGATGTGGTTATGGACGGTATCAACAAGAAAGTCATTTTGCTGGCTCACCGCAATGGACTGTTTTATTTAATTGATCGGGTAAGCGGGAAAATCATTTTCTCAAAGTCGTTTATCAAGAAACTGAATTGGTCGAGCAAAGACACGTGTCCGGCTCGCTGGGGCGCTACGAATTGGATGTCTCCGTCTTTCAGTCCGGCTACAAATCTGTTCTACGTTATGGTTTTGGAGGGATGCACAAATGAGCCGAACACTCTCCACATAAAGGCCATTGAGCCGACTTCCGGGGATGTCGTTTGGGATTATCCGCTAAGAGGTTCGAATTTGGCTGCGCCGGGTATTCTGTCTACGGGAGGCGGTATTGTTTTCAGCGGGGAAGGTTCCGGGCACATGGTCATATTGAACGCAAAAAATGGGGAAAAGATTTGGGACTTTAATACCGGAAAGACGATATTCGCCTCGCCCGTCACATATTTATCGCAAGAACAGCAGTTTCTGTCTGTGGTTGCAGGGTCTGACGTCGTTACTTTTGGCTTGTATCGTTGATGTTTGGGTTTTAGTTTTAACGGCTGAGAAGAAGCCGTTTTTGTTTGCGGTCAATCGGATTTTATGTGAGAATATGTCCATTCTTTTTAAGTAAATCCCGATGAACGATTATCGCAACTCGGTATTAGCCACGCTTGCTTACTATGATATTCTTGATGTTTCTTTGACCCTTTTTGAAGTACACAGATTCTTGGTCAATCCGGCGCGCCTTTCCAAAATACCCGCTCGGGGACCAATAACTTGGAAACAGATAGACGAAGAACTTCAGACGTTGGTCAAGCTTGGAGTGGTCCAAACAAAAAACGGATTTTATTTTATTTTTAACCGGCACTGGTTATATGACCTGAGGATTGAAAGAGAAAAAATAGCTGCGCAGAAATGGAAAAAACTCCTGAGGACAGCAAGATGGTTCCAGGCGGTGCCGTATTTGCGGGGAATGCTTGCTTCCGGTTCCATGGCTCTTGGCAATACCAACAAAGAAAGCGACTTCGATGTTTTAGTAATCGCCGCATCCGGACGAATTTACACCTGTCGGGCATTCCTGTCTCTGGCCGCCTCTCTGTTTCGCGCCCGACGGAAGCGTTTCGACAAAGTTGCTCCGGATAAATTTTGTTTCAATCACCACATTACCGATGCTTCTATGACGATAAGCCACGAAAGTTTGTATAACGCTCAAACCTATATTCACTTAAAACCCATATTTATCGACAGGCGGCTTTTTGAAGAATTTTACTCTTCCAATTCCTGGCTCAATAAATATATTTACAATTTTCAGCCGGCAAACCACTTTGTTCACAGGAGTGTAAAGCCGAATGTCTTTCTTCGTTTCGTGGCTTCTTTTGGGGAGTTGTTTTTGAACAACAAATTGGGGGATTGGGTTGAGAGATTGTTAAAGAATTACCAGCAGAAGAGGATCAAGGCTAATCCTGTTACACACGAAAGGGGCGGTAGGATAGTTTTCAACGACAATGAACTCGAATTCCATCCCCACTCTTTTGAGGGCAAAGTGATAGAAAAATACAACAATTCCCTAAGAAGTCTTGGTATAATTCCTCCCGAAGAAGAGCGTGACTCCGGTCTGATTTAGAAACTCATAGACATATTTTCCGTAAGTGTTATATTGGATCAATTAGTTCCTTAACTGCGGGGTTCGTGATGCGCCACATCTCTGTGCTAGCCGCATTATTTATCTTCTTTGCGGGTTCGCCGGTTTTTGCTGATGTGCCGAAAATCCTGACGCTTTCAGAAATTCAAGCCGGTACCAAGGCTGTCGGCTTCACGGTTTTCAGCGGGGTCGAGCCTCAACGCTTCGACGTTGTTTTAGGCGAGCCGATCGATGCGGGCGGCTTTTATTACGTTTTGATTAAGGTTTCCGGAGGGCCGATGGAAACGCCTCTGGAAAAGATCGGGGCTATGTCCGGTATGAGCGGCAGTCCGATTTTTGTCGACTGTCAGGAATATAAAGAATGCGTCAAGAGCGGGACTCTTGCCGGGGCCTTGAGCGCAAGCCCGGGATTATTTATTGAAGGAGGCATGAATACCCTTATGACTCCTATCGAATACATGCTTGGCGGGCGGTTGGGCGGATATTCGGCTATGGGAGAGTTTTTGCGGCGCGGCGGCGTTTTTAAGAAAATAGACAATCTCAACATCAAGAGCTTGGTTCTCTTTTCCGGAATGAACGGCCAGCCGGCTGGCCGACAGCTTCCGCGATGCTCGGAGTTCGCGAATAGCGATATCAAGCCGGGATCAATGATCAGCGTTTTTCTTGCCAGGGGTACGATGAACGTCGGATTTTCCGGAACGGTCACCTGGCGGGACGGGGAGAAGATCTACGCTTTAGGCCACCCTGCTTTTGGCACGGGTTTAGTCGAGTATCCGTTTTGGCAGATAAGCGTAGCTGACACCATCCAGTCGCCGGTTTCCGGGACCAAGATTCCGGGTTGTGAATTGGACGCGCACGGAGCGATACTCGTTGACGGAGCTTTCGAGATAGCCGGAATCGTCGGTCAAGAAGTCAAGCTGACTCCACTTGATGTTCATATGTTCGTCGGTAATCAGCAAGTCAGTTTGAAAGAAGGGCTTGTCTATAACAGCCCGATGACCACGGCGATACTGAGAATGCTTCCGGCGGCGTGGGCCGGTCAGGTTGTGGGAGATCTCGGAGGCCTTTCTGTTAGATATCAAGCGAGAATCACCATTGAAAATCAGCCGGAGCTTTTTTGGCAGAATGTTCTGCCGGCAGAGGTGTTTTCTGTGCCGTTCGCGGAGTTGTTTAATAGAGTGGATAACGCTCTCCAGACGATCCGCAAGAGTGGTTTTTCCCATCAGGTTGAATCCATGCACATCGATCTTGGATTTAGCAACGATATCAGGGTTTGGAAGAAAAAGTCCGCTTTTATTTCAAAAGCCAAGGCTTTGCCCGGAGAAACTGTTCATGTTCAGATTGTTCTGGAAGACTTGGTGCGGGGAGAACTGAAACACATCAGTATCCCAATCCAGATTCCTAATGATTTTGCCGACAGAGTAGATCTCGATGATTCTGCCGGACTTCCGCAAATCTCTGTTCTTGTTCAGGGCGGGGCTCATTTTGTCGACCCGAACGATAAAGCGCAGAAATCTCTTCTAACGCTTGATGTGTTGATCGAAAGGATCAACAAGAGTACGAGCCCTCCGGCAAATGTCTTATATGTTCAGCAAACTCTTCCCAAACTGAAAGACAAAAAAGAACAGGACAGATTAGCCACCCAATCCGCAGGCGTAAGCGCTGGAAAGTGGCAGAGCATGGAAGCTGGTGAGCTGAGTAATCTGCCATCCGGATCGCAGTTTGAAATATTGGTTGAGAAGGCCCCCGCTCTCGAACACTACATTGAGTTCGAGGAATCGTTCGTAATTAAGGTTGAAATTGTCGAAGAACCTGGACCTGTTCAGCCAGAAAAGAAGTCTAGACGCAAGTGGTTCTGGATTTTCTAAGTCCCCTCAGGGGGGCTTTAAATTCGTAAACTGTATCCTAAATACTACAATTGTAGTATTTAGGATACAGTTTACGAATGAGGGGGTTTAGTTGCAGTGAATTTTCCAATTGCCTCTGGCCCTTACCCGCCTCCTGGCAGATTTTTGGAAAATCTGCTATGGGGTTGACAAGCTATTCTTTTTGTCTAAAATAGGATTTGTTTGGCACTTGCCATAGCCAAGTGCCAATTTCCAATAACAATAATTAATATCATAATAATATGAACAAAATTAAACCATTATCGGGCCACGTACTCATAGAGCCTATTAGAGAGGAAAAAAGGAAGGGGGGTATTATTCTGCCGGAAACGGTCGAAAAAGAACGATCCGAAAAGGGCAAGGTCGTAGCGGTGGGTGAAGGACGCTGGGTAAGTTCGCCAACCGGCGAAGGCAAAAGAGTGCCCATGGAGGTTAAAAAAGGCGATACGGTTATTTTCACCAAATATGGTCCGAATGAGATCAAGGTCGGCGACAAAGAATATTTAATAGCCAAGGAAGACGATATATTGGCAGTTATCAGTTAGAGATAAGAGACAAGGAACAAGAGACAAGGCAATACTTATAAAACTTGTCGCTTGTCTCATGTCACTTTTCGCTTTTAAACCATGTCAAAACAAATACAATATAAAGAAGAAGCCCGCGAATCTCTTAAAAGAGGCGTCGATAAGATATCAAATGCCGTAAAAGTTACTCTTGGACCAAAGGGAAGGAACGTAGTTCTCGACAGAGGATTCGGTTCTCCGACTATCACCAAAGACGGCGTAACGGTTGCCAAAGAGATTGAATTAAAAAATAAATTTGAAAATATCGGAGCGGAGCTTATCAAAGAAGTTGCTTCCAAGACCAACGACGTTGCCGGAGACGGCACTACTACCGCAACAGTTCTTGCTCAGGCAATCGTTGCCGAAGGTTTCAGTGCGGTGAATTCAGGCGCCAGCCCGCTTGTGTTGAAAAAGGGAATGGATAAAGCCGTTGATTGGGTTTTGGACTATTTGAATAAAAAGAAAAAAGCCGTTTCAAGCCACGAGAAAATAAAAGAAGTTGCTTCCATTTCTGCCAACGATGCGGAAATAGGTAAGATCATCGCAGACGTTTTCAAAGAAGTCGGCAAAGACGGAGTGGTTACCGTAGAAGAGTCCCAATCAACAGAAATGTCAAAAGAATTGGTTGAAGGAATGCAGATAGACAAGGGCTATGTTTCCGCGTACATGGTTACCAACACGGAAAGAATGGAAGCGGTATTTGAGGATGCTCTCATTCTGGTAACCGACAAGAAAATTTCTTCAATTCAGGACATTGTGCCCTTGCTTGAGAAGTTGTCAAAAGCGGGCAAGAGGGAGTTGGTAATAGTGGCGGAAGACGTAGATGGCGATGCGCTGGCGACCCTTGTTGTAAACAAACTTCGGGGCAATTTTATGGCTCTGGCCGTTAAAGCTCCCGGTTTTGGCGACAGGAAAAAAGAAATGCTTGATGATTTGGCGATAGTTACCGGTGGGCAGCTTATTTCAGAAGAGAAGGGCATGAAGCTTGAAGGCGTTGAGTTGTCTATGCTCGGAAAAGCCCACCGTGTTATTGCCGCTAAAGAAACTACTACTTTTATCGGCGGGAAAGGTAAAAAACAAGATATCGATAAAAGGATTGTTCAGTTAAGATCTCAAATTGCCAAGTCAACTTCTGATTTTGACAAGGAAAAACTTCAGGAGCGGTTGGGAAAGCTCTCGGGCGGGGTTGCCGTTCTTAAGGTTGGTGCTACGACCGAGACTGAAATGAAAGAAAAGAAGTTCAGGATAGAGGATGCGGTCAATGCTACTCGCGCCGCCCTTGAAGAGGGTATTGTTGCCGGCGGAGGCGTGGCGTTGTTTGAAGCGTCAAAAGAATTGAACATCAAAGCATTGAAAGGAGTTCTCGAAGTCGGCGATGAAGCCAAAGGCGTCATGGTGATAAAAACGATTTTGGAAAAACCTCTGCGAGCGATTGCCGAGAATTCCGGCAAAGACCCAAATGAAGTTATATCGAAAGTCTTCTCGATGGAATCAGGCATGGGCTTTAACGCTATGACCGGAGAGTATGTAAATATGTTTGAAAAAGGCATCATCGATCCGTTAAAGGTCGTCAAGGCAACCCTTGTAAATGCCGTATCAGTCGCTTCGCTTATTCTTACGACCGAAGCGGTAATAACTGACGAACCGGAAGAAAAGAATCCGTCAGCCGGTAGACCGCCGATGTCAGGAGGAATGGGCGGAATGGATTACTAAGAATAATTTAGAAATTGAGAAATTCAGAAATGAACAGCTCCGACCATGTGGTTGGGGCTGTTCTGTTTTTGACATTTAAGCGAGATCGTGTAACTATTATTGCAGTTTTTGCTATTTGTAAAAAGGCGGATAACATGTCTTCATTCCTTATGCTTATGGGAGTGATCACGTTTTTTGTTGGGCTTTTTGGATCCTTGTCAAACCCATCAACCCCATTTGAGTTGCCATATCTGAGCCCTATAATGTCTTTTTTCCTAGGCATACTAGCAGCAACTCTTCTTAGCGGATCAATATATACGGTCAACTTAGAGAGGCCCAATAAACAACACCACAAAGAATCAACTGTCGAAGACGGATAGCAAAAATGGAGGCATTGCGGCCTCTTTTTTCTTTTGTTAGTATGTTTTTATGACTACTACAGCAATTTTAATAATAATTTTAGTCGTTTTAGGGCTTTGGCTGGTCGGTGCTTTCAATTCTCTTGTACGCTCTCGTAACAGAGTCAAAGAATCCTGGTCGGATATTGATGTTCAACTGAAGAGGCGATATGACCTTATCCCTAACCTTGTGGAAGCGGTGAAGGGATATGCTGCGCACGAGAGAGAGGTTTTGGAGAATGTCGTCAAAGCCCGCTCGGCGGCGATGGGCGCTCATTCTGTTAAAGAACACGGTCAGGCGGAAAATATGTTATCCGATGCCCTGAAGAGTTTATTTGCTTTGTCTGAGAACTATCCGCAATTGAGGGCCGTTGAGAGTTTTACCAAACTGCAGGAAGAATTGGCCGATACCGAAAACAAGATACAAGCCGCCCGCAGATTTTACAATACCAACGTGATGAACCTGAACACTCAAACAGAACAGTTTCCCACAAACATTGTCGCCAACATGTTCGGATTCAAAAAAGAAGAATTCTTTGAACTCAATAACGAAACTGAGAAAGAACCCGTCAGGGTCTCATTCTAGTTTAAAGTTCATCAGGCTTGTAAGGTTATAAAGTTTCAGTTTGATGTGCTTTATGAACTTTATAAACTTTTCACTTTATGGACCTCTACTCTCACAAAGACTCAAATATCCAGAAAACATGGCTATTGATGACCGTGTTTTTCGTTTTGATAATTCTTATCGGTTGGCTGTTTGGGTATGTGTATAATTCCCCGGAGATTTTATATTTTGCAGTGGGATTAAGTATCCTTATGAATTTTTTTGCTTATTGGTACTCCGATAAGGTTGCTCTGGCCATGTCGGGCGCAAGACCCGCATCTCGCGAAACGCATTTGGAACTCTTCAGAATTATGGAAAATCTTTCAATTACTGCCGGTTTGCCGATACCGAGAGTATATGTGATTCACGACGGCCAGATAAACGCATTTGCGACTGGCAGAGATCCAAAGCATGCCGCTGTTGCAGTAACGGAGGGTGCTTTGGCCAGACTGAACAAGAATGAGCTTGAGGGGGTTTTGGCTCACGAGCTCTCCCATATCGGAAACAGAGACATACTGATATCTTCCGTAGTTGTTGTTCTGGCCGGACTGATAGCAATTCTAGCCGACTGGTTCTTGAGAATTAGTGTGTTCGGCGGATTCAACCGAGACAATGATAACAAACAAGGCGGGGCAATAATTCTTGTTCTTGGGCTTGTCGTTGCGATTCTCGCGCCGCTTATTGCTACAGTCATTCGGCTTGCCGTGTCACGAAAAAGAGAATTTCTTGCTGATGCCTCAGGGACATTACTGACCCGATATCCCGAAGGTTTGGCCAGCGCGCTTGAAAAAATTTCTCAAGATCAGGTGCCGATGCGGTACGCTCACAGCGGCACGGCCCACCTTTTTATTTCAAATCCTTTCAGGGGCAAGTCGGAACAGAACTGGTTTGCCCGTTTATTTATGACTCATCCTCCGATTGAAGAACGAATCCGCATTTTGCGGGGAATGCGCCCTTGAAGTATAATAACCAAGTTTTAAAAAGGGAGGGTTTGCCAAATGGTATGGTACATACTTGTTCCCGATTTGTTTGAGCGCAGTATGGCGAGCACAATTACAAATCGCAATCCCGCTTATGGCGGAGGGTTGGCCGAGTGGTTTAAGGCGCACGCTTGGAAAGCGTGTGGGAGAAATCCCTCATAGGTTCAAATCCTATACCCTCCGCCATGCGCGGGAGAAAGGCGGCGGGAGCAATCCCTTACAGGTTCAAGTCCTGTACCCTCCGCAGTCAACATTTCTTATCGAGGGACCGAGAGGCCTCGATCTTTACATATTTTATAATTATGCTATTATCTATTTAATCTTGGGGTCGGAGGTATGAGATGAGGAAATTAGAGGTTTTGCCTCATAGGGTAAGCGAGGTAGTTGAGTTTAGACAGACCCACACCAGAGATCTTTTCAAAACTAAATCTGGAGGAACGCTAGCCGTCTTGTTTGCTTTGCCATTTGATCTAGTAAAAAACTTTTTTGATTACGATCATGATGAATTGGCTAAAATCCCAGAAGATATCAGAGGACTTCGGAGTTATCGAGTGGAGGGTCTACCAGCAGGACAAATTGGAGGAACTGAATTTCACCGAATTAGACAAGAAATTGTTTTTGGATTGGGCGGTCGAGTTCGATGGGAATGTCGAGATCTATTCGGCGAAATCAGGGAGTTTATTTTGACTCCAGAAAACGGTCTATATATGCCACCGACCATACTACATACCTACCACGTAGAAGAGGGTGGAAGCGGACTTGGAATAATTTGTAATACCCTATTTCCTTTGCCCGCCGATGAAGCAACAAATGATACTTATTCTCAAGAAAAATTCGAAACCCTTACCATTCGGTGAGGGCTTTTTTATTTGATCCCGACCTAGACACCTCGAACCGCTCCTTGGAATGATCCCTCAAAAACCCTTATAATGCTTGCATACGGTCAGTTCCAGACCGAGACACACCGCCAATTGGGAAACAAATTTCTAAAAATAGGCCATCGCGGAGCGATGGGATATGAGCCAGAGAATACTCTCGGCTCTTTTCAAACAGCAATAAAGTTGGGGGTGGACATGATAGAGTTAGACGTCCATTTGTGTAAAAGCGGGGAATTGGTCGTAATTCACAACGAGAAGGTGGACAGAACAACCAATGGTAAGGGATTTATTGCCGATATGACGCTTGCCGAATTGAAAAAACTTGATGCGGGCCGGGGGCAATTAATTCCGACCCTTGAAGAAGTGCTGGACGAGGTAAATAGAAGAGTTTCCGTGAATATTGAACTGAAGGGGATCGGTACGGCTATGCCGGTTGCCGGGCTGATTGACAAATACGTATCAGGCGGCTGGGACAGAAATTTGTTTTTGGTCTCTTCCTTTAACGTGAGTGAACTGAAAGATTTCAGAGAAAAAGACGGAAAGAGCAGGATCGGAATTATTTTTGACAAAAAGTCGGGAGATCTCTTTGGGCTAGTTGATAAACTTGGCGCATATTCGATTCACCCGAATACTAAATTAGTAACCCCCGATCTTATTGAAGAAGCCCACAAGAAGGGATTGAGGGTTTTTGTTTGGACTGTCAATTTTCCGGACGACATCCGTCGGCTGATCAAGATTGGAGTCGACGGGATTTTTTCTGATTTTCCCGATCGGCTTGTGTGGTCAGGCGGTTTCTGATAAATTAACGCCCAAGCTCGTTGATAAAAGGATCAGAAATGAAAAAACCGAATATCTGGGCGTTTGACTTGGACGATACGCTGATGAGCAATGTCCACGACTATGCTCATCCGATTCTTGATGCCTGTGGTCTGATCATAGATACCTTGGGCGATGCTGCTCCTCATGTTTCTGCTATTATAGCGCTTGAACAAGAGATAGATCAACAACGATTAATGGAAGCCAACCCGGTTACGGGCAAACCTTACGGCTATTCAATGGAGAGATTCCCAACGTCGCTTGTCGAGGTTTATAGGAGGATATGCCAGCGTGCCGGCAAGCAGCCGGAAAATAGGGTTGAAAAAGAGCTTATGCGCATCGGTCTTGAAGCGTTTAATCCGAGCAGGTACGTTAAAAATTTGTATCCTGATACGATAGCCACACTGAATTTCCTTCAGAAGAAAGGCGACTTAATTCTGCTTCTGACGAAAGGCGACAAAAGGGTTCAAGGCAAGAAGCTTTCAGTCTTGGATGCGGGCAAAAGATTTGCTCGGGTTGAGATTGTAGACAATAAGACGCCGGGAGTGTTTAGGGGGGTGGTGAAGGGTTTTGAGGACTGCCGGCTGTTCAGCGTGGGCAATGATTATGAAAAAGATATTGTCCCGGCCTTTGAAGCGGGATATCATCGCGGCATCTGGATACCCGTTGAGACGTGGGAAGTTATCGGGCGACTTGGCGAGATCAGAGCCAATGTTGACTGGTCGCGGTGCGTTGAGCTGCGCTCGCTTCGAGAACTCGGCGAAAGATACGACGAAATTGCGGGAGGCGTGCAATGAAAGCCGTCACTCGTATTATAGAGGGGTGGGTAGGCAGATTCGAAGATTTGGACGGGGTTGTTAAAGAAATGTTCTATGTAGCCAGAGAAGTTCGGAAAAATGCTCAAGCGCCTTATTCGCATTACTTTGTTGGTGTTGCTGGTCAAAGCGCAAAGACGGGCAATATTTATCGTGGTTGCAACGTAGAACGAGGAAGCTGGACGCAGACGACTCATGGCGAGCAGAATATGCTAGACAGCATGATTGCCTTTGAAGGCAAAGGAGCTAAGTTAGCCCGGCTGACGCTTTTGGCTGGGCCGGAAAATATGGATATTGTTTTGCCGCCGATTATCATAAGAAAACGAGGGATTTGGGAGGTGAGTTTTTCAGAGATTCCTTCTCCGTGCGGGCACTGTCTGCAGTGTATCTGGGAAAACTGTCTTGAAGACGGCGATGTTGAGATGTACAGCTTGTTGTCTACGGGAGAAGTGGCTATGGTAACAATTGATAATGCATTTCCGTTGAAGTTCGGTCCGGCTGATCTGGGAGTTAAATATTAAGTGACGGCGACGATGTCGCCGTTTTTGTTTACTTGTTGATAATCGACTTCGCAAGTCGATTATCAACAAGGGGTTGATGGTGATTGACAAGTGCGGTAGTTAGTCGTACTTTGAGCATAATCAGCTCGTTGACAACAAAGGAAAAGCCGTGAAAATCAAGGGTGTGTTTGTGGTTTTACTTGTCTCTTGTCTCTTGCCTCTTGTCTCCAGTAACGCCGAGGCTCAGTTCGGCAAGAATAATGTCCGTTATGGCCAGTTGGACCAGTTCTATGAATCGTATCGGTTTGACATTTGGCATAACCTTGATACCAGCGATCCTGTTCAGAAGGAATATTTGGAGATGGTTATTGCCAATCTGGAGAATGCGCGCGATTGGATGGGTGGCCAGAAGATTTATGGTCATACGATAGAAAAAAGAATTCCAATTTTGCTTTGCGATACCCATTCTTGCATGGAGTCGCTTAATCTGGTCGGCGGTTTTTTGCCCGAAGGAGTCGGTGCGTTTGTCGAAGTTGAAAGAAAGCGGATGGCGCTTAAGGCGGATTTTTCTAAACCACTAAGTCGAGCCATCGGAGTACATGAGTTGGCGCATGAGTTTCAGCATAATATATGGAATCCAAGTCTTACTGAAATACAAAGAATGAAGATAACTGGCGAACGTCCACGTCCTTTGTGGTTTTTTGAGGGCGGAGCCGAATTCATCGCCGGTTTATACGAACCCCACACACGGGATGACATTCGAGGGGTTGATCAAAGAATTATTTCTTCCGATAGACACTTTATTCCCACATGGGAAGCGTTAATGAACGAACGAGTTCCGTCCTACTTGATGACGATGGTATTTGATTTTCTCAAGACAGAGTTTAGCAATGAAGAAGAAGGGTTTGACGCGGGCGTAGCGTTTCAGGTTCAGGGATTCAAACAGATCAGAGTGGGGCTTGGCGAGCTGCTCTATGACCTTACCAAAGGCGAACTCGGAAATCCGGACGTCAATTCCGAAAAATTCGATCAGGCGATTACCAAGTTTTGGATGGACAAGTACGGGGATGAGGTTAATAATGGGCCAAAGCCAAATGAAGGAAATGATAATTTTGATGGACGCCTTGTTATGCCATGGGATCATTCGGCTCCCATGAGTTCTCCGGTGCTTTCTCCGGACGGTACACAATTGGCGGCATTTACCGTTCTTAAATACGGCGTGTCGTTGGTGAGGTATGAAATACCCAAAGAAAAAGTCTATATTCCAAAAGAAGAGCGAGAAAAATTAGGCAATGGGAGTAAGGCCTTTAGCTCAAACGGTTCGGGGAAATTGGTGAATCTTACATCACAGCTTCCCCCTATGCCGTGGGAATACCTTATTTCTCAAGGGTTTGAGACGTGGCCATTCAACGGTTTTGACGCAAGCTGGTCTCCCGATGGAAAAAAGATTGCTTTTTTTGCCCGGATAAGCAGAGATCACGCCTTGGTTCTCATTGACACCGAAACAGGAAAAGTTCTGAGAAAGATAGAACTGCCGCTTGATCAGGCATTCTCACCATCATTCAGTTCTGATGGGAATTGGGTATATTTCTCTGCCGCGGAGAATGTCGCTCGCGACATTTGGGCGATTTATGTCGGAGATCCAAACACGGTTCAGATCCAAAGAATTACCAACAACAAAAATTTTGCCACAGCGCCAGTGGTTTCACCAGACGGGACAAAAGTTGTTTATATTGACCAAGATGGAGATTTTCAGCATCTCTTTCTCCATTATCTTGGAGAGGGACGGCAAGAGCAGCTTACTTTTGGTGAGTTTAACGACGGCTGGCCGAGCTGGTCGGATGACGGTTCAACTATTGTTTATGCTTCGGATGAAGCTGGCGGCATCTGGAATTTGTACACCCTTGATTTGACCATGCGGACGGTTCGACAATGGACTGAATTTCCTCTAGGTCTGAAGACCCCTGTTTTTGCCAAAGGGACAACAGATACCGTTTATTACGTGTCGCCCGGAGATGATACTCAAAGCGGCGGCGTGTATGACAAGGTCTTTGAAGCAAAACTGAAAAAGCCGATACGGGAGTATGCGGTTCGGGATACCGGGCCAGTGGAGGGATATGTTTTCAATCCGCTACGGGATCTGTTCAAATTCGAGCTTGATGAAAACCAGCTTCTGAATCCGAAAGAACCGCCGGAACGGTGGAAGTGCGGCGGCGGCAACATTTCGCTTGGGGTCAGCACTTATTGGGGAATGTTTGGTCAGAGTTATTTTGGTTGTTCGAATCTGCTTGAAACCAAACAGCATGTTGCTCAGTTCGCGTCGTATGGCAGTTTCAAGATTTTCGATTATTCCTATCAGAATCAGGAGAAACAGACTAGTTGGCGTTGGGGTGCCCATCGGTATCAGATGCCTTACTATTACCAATTCTACGATGTCGTTAATCGTTATCCGGCCCAGCTTATTCTCAATAACACCTGGATTACGGAATCGGCCCTCGATCTTTACACCGAATATCCTCAAAACAAATTCAATCGTCTCGAACTTTTTTCCCGCTTGCGGAACCGTTCATTCAGCTTGTTTGGGTATGATGTTAAGGATTTGAACGAGGATATGTTCACTGTTGATTCCGGCTTTACCGATCAAGATGTTCAGATGTACAGATTTTTGAGGAATTCAGCGGGTTCGAATTTTGTCTTCGGTGCGGCTTACGTTCGCGATACTGTTATTTATTCCAACAATACTTGGGGGCCGTTTCATGGCAATGCTTTGCGGACTCAAGTTGAATTTGCGCCGCCTATGGGCAAAGAATTTCAGGGCTTTGTATCCGCAAGCGTGGCCGCTAGGACATATCGTCATCTTGGCTCAAGCTCTCTGTTTGCCGGAAGAGCCGAGTTCATGACAACTTCAAGGGCCAATGGCGACTTTATGCTTCTTTGCGGGCCGGACCGATTGCGCGGTTGCGAATACGGAAGTATCGCTGGTAATCAAGTCGGCTATGCCAGCGGGGAGTTGAGGTTTCCAATTCCGGGAACATATGTCTTGGGCATACCAGTAAGAGGATTTCTTTTCGCCGATGCGGCATTGGCTCGATTTAACGACGAAATATTTCCTGCTCAAAAGTTGAAGAAATACGGATTTGGAGCCCAATACATTATTCCGATAATTGGTTTGCCGGCCCAATCAGTCTGGACGAGAGATAATGGAAAATGGAATCCGTCATTCTATGTTACCCTGCATTGGTAATTAGAAATTAGGAATTGACGACCTCTGCCTTGCAGAGGTTTTTTAATTAATGTAGAGTTGTGAAAAGCTCATTTACAAGGACGAACAATGAGAAAAAGTCTTGTTTTGGCGTCTATTGTTTTTTGCTTCTGTCCTTATTTTGCTCGCGGTGAGCCCGCTCGCTCTGAACTGATTGAACGGGTCGAATCCGCGAGAGCTGATACCGACATTTTTCCGGCGAACTGCGTAATCCCGGCTCCTGATATCAGCGGCTGGGAAATAGTTCAAACATCACGCATTGAATTTCGTATCTCCGATGAGGCTGTTGCGTATCTCGGGCTTGATATTGAGTATGCTGAATATCGCAACCCCGATGATCCGGGGGAGTTCGTGAGAGTCGTCAGTCGTCATATTCCCATGATACCCGCGAGACCCGTCATAAACAACGGACAACTGTTTAGGGAAGTTGCCACAGCCCTTTATGTCCAGAAAAAAGAGCAGGATCGTCTTAATGAAATTGGCAAGAAGACAGACTCCATCCTTGTTGTAAGATGGCGAACCAAGAAGAATTCTCGTACCGGGAAAGATATGAAAGACGGCAACGTGGATATTTGGTTTCTGCAGTCAAGCGGAGAGTGTCTAACCACTCAAAATAAACGAGTGGGGGTACAGTTTATGACCGAAAATGTCGGAAACGGAAAGCCACACAATGTCTTTGTTGGCATAAAGTATCAAGTTGGCGACGCATACCACATTCTTAAGGTTGATCGCCGCGACCTGGTTCAGTTGATGAATGAAAGGAGAAAGTAGTGATGGGCTACAGATTTCTCGCCGTCGTTGTTTCAGTAGGCATTTTTCTGAGCGGATGTGCCGGCAAGCGGATAAATATTGATCCTAGCAATCCGGTTTATAAACCGAAGAGTGATTTTGAACTGAACTACGGTTTCTTCATTACTCCGGATGAAATGAAAGAAGGTTATACCCCAGAGAAATATCCGACTCTGAAAGAATCCATCAAGTCCTTTAACGAGATCGATACACTCGAGGAGTTCAGTAAATTTGAAAAGCACTTTTGGGAGATAAGAGATTTTGATCCCCGAACACCACAAAACGAATTCAAGGAATTGATTGATGGCCGGATTCAGGATATTAGAAATGAAATTTTTAGAACGGACTCCGACATTCCCGGAACATTTTTTGGGCCAAACGGGGGATTGAAAGGTGATATGGCTCGCGCATATCTTCTTCGTGGCCGGCCTCACTACGCCGTGCGAGCGCAAAACATGAGTCGAGTTAGCGATCTTATGGCTTGGATCTACTTTTATGAAGGAAAGCCGCTATTTGTTTTTCTCTTTTATGATAAAGGTTATAACTATCAACTGTTCAGGAATTACAGCGGCATAGACACCCCCGAAGCATATATGGACAGATTGCGGGAAATAGCCAAGATTTATCCCACGTCAGAGGATGATTATGCGTTGATAGAGCGTGAACTTTTTTTGAATGACCAAGAAAGAATTTTTTGGTTCGCTCTCGCCTACAATCGATTTTCTTATTACCCCGATATCGTAATTGAAGGAGGAAACAATAAAGACAAGTTCGGCGCACTTGATCCGCCCGAACCGATAGTGCTGACGGCAGAAAGATTCAAATCCACCATTCTGGGACAGCCGAATATTCCCGAAGGAACGGAATTGTTCGAGAGCGGTTACCGCTCATTCCTTCCAGCCTACATCAGAAATAATGTCGGCTCGGATCATCCGACCTTTCTTATGATTATCATTCTGCGCAAGAATGTTGATTGGATGAAACAAGACAATAACGAGAAGCCCTATGCGGCGAACCTGAATCTTCGCATAAGCTTTCAGAATAAGAAAACTCTACAATTGACAGAGTTTATGACATATTTGAGGTTTGAATTAAGCCAAGAAGAATTTGATAAGAGAAATGACGAGGGAGAATTGATCGGCAGCTTGATTATCCTTCCCGCTTCTTTGCCTTATTTTGATGGCGAGAAGATGGGTCCGATGCTTAGAGAAACATTGAAACAGCTTGAGCCGGGTGGATATGTGGTCAATGTGTATTTACAACACACCCTCGCCAAGAAATACAACACTTGGCGCGAGGAGGTAGTCATTAAGTAGGATCAAAGGCTTAAACGTTTTAAGCATAGGTTTAAAAATTCCCATCCTGGGAATTTTTTACGGCCAGTTATATATCCACAGCCCGGACTTAAGCAAGTTTTTGGAATTTTCGTTATCTGCGCAAGGTTGGGTATGTAGTATTGTTTTTTAATAAAAATAGTGTATAATTAACTTTCAATAATAATGTCTGGCATGGATAACATCTCAAAAATCAAAGACCGGTTAAGCGTCGTAGATGTTGTTTCCGGATATCTAAAAATTCAAAAAGCCGGGGCAAATTTTAAAGCCCGATGTCCTTTTCACAACGAAAAAACGCCTTCGTTCTTCATATCTCCTGAACGCCAGATCTGGCACTGCTTCGGTTGTCAGAAAGGCGGGGATATTTTTACTTTTGTCAAAGAGATGGAGGGAATTGAATTTCCCGAGGCTTTGAGGATTCTTGCCGCCAAAGCGGGTATTGAGCTGGAAGAATTCGATTCCACAATCCGCCAGCTGGCGGATTCAAAAGACCGATTGTATGAAATATGCGAATCATCCGCTCGATTTTTTGAGAAGCAACTAAGCCATTCCGGCACAGGCCAGCGAGCCGTTGACTATCTGAAAAGCCGGGGGCTTGAAGAGGCAACTATGGCAAAGTTCCGGCTTGGATTCGCGCCTGGCTCCTGGGACTCTCTTAGCGGATATCTGCGCAACTCCGGCTTTACCGAGAAGGATATCGTTGACGCTGGTATGGTGATCAGGAGACAGGAGACAGGAGACAGGAGACAAGGAGTTTACGACAGGTTTCGTTCACGCATAATGTTTCCAGTCTCGGACGTCAACGGCAGAGTCGTGGGTTTTACGGGAAGAATCTTTGAGACCCGCCCTGAGGAAATCGAAGGGCAGTATAGTCCTTCGACAAGCTCAGGACGACAGGCAAATCCTGTCGCAAAATACATTAATACTCCGCAGACGCTTATCTACGACAAAAGCCGGATATTATACGGTTTGAATAACTCTCGAAACGATATCAGGATAAAAGACAATTGTCTTCTTGTAGAAGGAAATATGGACGCCATCATGTCTTATCAGGCCGGCATTACTAATGTCGTTGCTTCATCCGGTACAGCCCTTACCCAGACGCATCTTGCCATTCTGAAAAGATTTACCAATAATATTGATTTTTGCTTTGATACGGATTCTGCCGGAGCTATGGCAACCAAAAGAGGCATAGGCATGGCGTTGGGCCAGGGCTTCAATGTTAAGGTTGTCTCTTTAGGCGATAAAGAATGCAAAGACCCCGCTGACTATGTAAAAAAGTATGGCAAAGAATGGGAGAAAGTCGCTTCATCATCCGCAAAGCCGGTTATGCAATTCTATTTTGACAAAGCCAGGGAAAGTTACCGGCCCGAATCAGTGGAAAGTAAAAAGAGTGTCATTTTGGCCGTTGCCCCTTTCGTAAAACGTCTTTCAAGTCGCGTAGAAAAATCGCATTGGACGAATCAGTTGGCATATTTGCTCCGCGTCAAAGAGGATGCCGTCGAAGCCGATATAATGTCTGCTCCGGATGATCTGGAGGCTTATGCTTTAGCTCAAACCGCGCCTGACAGATCGACATCGAAATCATCAATAGCGATTAAGATTGAAGCACCGGATATTTTGAACGAGGCCTTGTTGTCGCTCGTAGTTAGGAAACCTGCTCTGTTCAAGCAGGAAATAGTCGCGATTGACAGGAATTTCTTAAACCCACTGGCGTCACAAGTGCTTGACGAATTAGCAAAGGAAAACTTGGAACAATTCAATTTCGGTAGTTTCACAAAAAAATTCGATTCGGACAGGGCGCTGGATTTAGAATTCGTTTATCTGAGATCTCAGGCGTTGTGGGATGGTTTTGGTGACGAAGAACTGAAAACGGAGTTTGTTAATATTTTTAATAAGTTGAAACAAAAAACAATTAATTCGCATCTTGCCGATCTTGGATATGAAATGAGAGCGGCGGAATCGGCGGGGGATAAGGCCAAGATAGGTGAGCTTGCAGGAATGTTTAACAAATTGACGCAGGAGTTAGCGGAAATACACAACTTCCAAATTTCTAAATCCTAATTTTTAGACAAACCCCAATGACAAAATCCAAAAATAAAAAACCATCAAAAAAGAAACCGGCCCGCGCTACGCCGGAGGCTTCGGCGAGGCGAGCAAAGAAAAAAACTTCTAGGCCGAAAAAATCTGTCAAGAAGGTCAAAACAAAGAAAAAGGTCGTCAAGAAAATTAAGGCCAGAGGAACCCGTCCCTTGCTAAAGCTACGGAGGGGAAGGAAAAAGCCGGTATCAAGAAAAGGGAGTGTTCGCTTGGGTGAGAGCGCCATTTTGGCTTTGATAGAAAAAGGTAGACACAGAGGGTTTGTCACTCAGTCGGAGGTGCTGAACGCTTTCCCGGAAGTTGAAAAAGACGTAAAGGGTCTTGAGATGCTCTATGACCGTCTTGAATCGGCCAACATAAACATAATCGAGTCGGGCCGGGTTTTTGAAGAGGGGAAAAACAAGGAATACGAAGAGAAGAAAAAAATTCAAGACGAATTTGGCGAGGCGACTTCCGATTCGGTTCAGATGTATCTTAAAGAGATAGGTCAGTATCCGTTGCTGACCGGGGAGGAAGAAATGGAGTTGGCTAAAAGGATAGAAAAAGGAGAAGAAGCGGCCAGACAGAAACTCGCGCTGTCTAATTTGCGTCTCGTCGTATCTATAGCAAAAAAATATGTTGGCCGCTCGCCGAACCTTACCTTGCTGGATTTAATACAAGAAGGAAACATAGGCTTGTTTAAGGCAGTTGAAAAGTTTGATTACAAAAAAGGTTTCAAGTTCTCAACTTATGCGACCTGGTGGATCCGTCAAGCCATTACTCGAGCTCTTGCTGACCAAGGCAGAACTATTCGCATCCCGGTGCATATGGTGGAAACGATAAACAAATACCAACAAGTGGTACGTCGTCTTGTCCAAGACTTGGGTAGGGATCCGCTTCCGGAGGAAGTAGCTTCTGAAATGGGCGTTGAGGTGGAGAAAATACGGCATATTCAGAAGATATCGCAAGAGACGGTTTCACTTGAAGCACCCGTTGGCGATGATGACGATAGCGACAGCGCTCTTGAGAGTTTTATTCCCGATGAGGATACGATATCTCCTTCAACCTCCGCTGCCAGGAAAATTTTAAAATCATATCTAAATGAAATAATCAGCGACTTGACCCCGAGAGAACAAAAGATACTCGACATGAGATTCGGTCTTACCGACGGTGTGACTCACACCCTTGAAGAAGTGGGAAAGGTTTTTGTCGTCACTCGTGAGCGTATCAGACAGATTGAAGCGAAAGCTCTTGAGAAAATCCGACAGCATCACAAACTCAGCAAACTAAAAGGTTATGAATAAATCAAAAACCTTCCGACTTGGAGGGTTTTTGATTTAAATTATTAAGTTAGTTTGTCTGAATAAATCCGTCTTTGGCGAGGTTTTCTTCTATGTAAAGCAATGTAAAACTATCTAAAGTCCCGTCTATAGAAACAAGCACATGTTTGCCCACCAAGTCACTGAAGTCACGAGAGGTTTTTATGTAGACTGTTGCGGTACTACTGACCAGCATCAAATCTCCTTTCGCCTTGTCGTCGGAAGACCACAAAACTCCTTCAAGGGCGCCAATATTCTCGCCGATGCTATTATTATTAAACTTTTCGCCGAGAGGCGGTTGAAGCTCCAGTATTCTGTTCCTGTTGCTTTGGCTTAGCCAGATCAAAGTTATCGCCACAACCCCGGTTATTATTATGTAGATCCGATTTTTTCTTTCCATCCCGCACATAACAGCCATTAGTTTCTTTAACGCAGTGCAACAATGCTTTGTTTATGCGTTAATCTTCCGAAATGGTCTGTCTTGTTAATTTATTTTAGCCCCGCAACAGGTACTGCATATGGCTGTTATGTGCGGGATCCATATTGGTTATGATAATAAACTATTTAAAAAACGCAAACAAGTGTATGCTCCTTAACCCTACATCTTGTGGCCCCCTACTTAATTGAATTTTTACTGATCCGGTGTTAAAATAGTTAAGTTAAAAATTCATTCCGCGGTAGCTCTCCGCCAACTGGCGGAGGCTCCCTGTCATGATGTATACTGTTTACGCTATTTACAATAAGATACATAATAAAATATACATTGGTCAAACAGCTGATATTAAGGAACGGCTGAGTTTGCACAATACCAAAAAATTTAAAGGCTACACTGCGAACTTTGATGGCGAATGGCGGTTAATCTATCAGGAGGAAACTTCAGATAGAAGAGCCGCTCTTCTTCGTGAAAAGCAATTGAAAAGTTTTAGAGGAAGAGAGTTTGTTAAAAAACATATTCCGCGGTAGCTCAATGGTAGAGCGGCTCCCTGTCGAGTAAGGCAGCTTTTCGCAGTAATGCGAATTGAAAAATCGGGCTAATTCGGGGAAACCTTTTAAATGGCAATCCCGAGCTAAATTCCTACGAAGCTTAGTGACTTGTCCTGAGCTTGTCGAAGGATAAATGTGTAGAGACTATATACCCGGATCCCTTTGGGGATATGAGATAGTCCACCCCTTAACGAAAGTTATGGATCATGTGTAAGGAGATGGTTCCAGGTTCGAGTCCTGGCCGCGGAGCAGAGTAGGAACGCCAGCGTCAAAAACGCTGGTTTTCCTTTTATTAATGCGGGTTTTTAGAGGTTCGAGCCGACCATTGTTGCTTTTTGTGGTCAAATTATAATTTTTAATCAAAAAGAAAGGTTTTTGTAGGTCAATGCTGAGTTTTTGATCTTTTATAATTAGGTTCGAGCCGAGAGATGAAAGTATGTTCCTCTTAGCATCCAAGTCCCCATTTTCAAACCAATAATGAGCATGCAAGGCAAAATCAAATGCCTTTTCGGACATTTCCAAAACTTGGTTAAAGTTATTACCATTACTACGCATAGCACCCTCAAAAATCTCCTTTTCTTTGATTAGTTTATTCTTTTGCTCTTTATATTCGTTATCTGACAACAAAGAACTATCCGAATTGTTAGGGGATATTTTTAACTGAGTTAGATTATCAAGTTTTCGCAGGACTAAGTCATAATTCTTTTGGGTTGTTGCTATTGATGATTGGACTGAATTAATCTCTTTTTTGTGTATCTCGTTTAGTTGTCTAATGGCCCAATCTTTAAAATCACCATCTATCTCTACTTGAGACAATAATGCTGAAATTTGTTTTTCTAATTCCTTAACCTCGACATATTTTTCCGGACAATTAAAATCTTTTTTCTTTGTGCATCTATAATAAATGTAATGGTGAATATTTCCATTTTTCTGCTTTTTAAATTTTTCCTCAGCAGTTATTTGACCGCCGTCATGTCCGCATCTCATTAATCCCGTATATGCAAAAATCTTAGTTTTTGGAGCTGCTTTTAATTTATTCCCCAATATTATTTGTGCTTTTTTAAATTCATCCTCTGACACCATTTGTTCATGTTGGCCATGGTGCCAATTGCCGCTACCTTTTGGATATTCAAAATAACAGTAGTAAAACGGGTCGCTAAACATCTTATACAGCATACTCATTGATATCGGCTTATTCCCTTGTTTCTTGAATTGACGCGTTCTAAATCCATAATCATTATTAAGAATTTCTCTTATTTTTCTCACAGAATTACCGCTTAAAAGTAAATTCCAAGCCATCCGTAATAATTCAAATCTGTCAGGGTCCTTAGCTATTGTTTTAAATCCTTTCTCAGAACCAATATTGATATATCCTATGGGAGCAACCCCCGGGAGCCAACCCTCATCGGCCTTTCTATAAAGAGTTCTTTTTACATCTACGCCCTTATTATCATTTTCGAGCTTGGCCTGACTAAACTGAAATGCTAACCAAAACTTATCCATCGGTATATCCCTAAAAGTATATGTCGGAGTTTTGACCTCGATTAATTTACCGTCATCCATTAAAGAAATAATCTTGGCACTATCTATGGGGTTTCGAGATAAGCGATTTGCGTGCCATGCCAAAATAGCGTTTGCTTTGCCAGTCTCGATGTCGTTCACCATCTGATTAAAAAATGGGCGGCCTAGCTTTTTAGCAGATTTTGCCTCGCTATATTCATTATAAATATCGAGTTTTTCTCGAATTATAATACTGTCCGTTTCCTCCTTTTGTCCCGGAATAGATAATGCTTGCCTATCCTCTGCCTCAGAGGATTTTCTATGATAAGGAATATATTTAAGTTTTTGTTCGTTATTGTTCATTTTTATTTTCGGCTGAAAAATCTACGAAATCTATTTGCATATAATTTAAGGCCTTATTCATTAACTCAGTTTCCTCCTTAGTTAACGGTTTTTCTTTGGTTTGATTTTGTTTGGCTTTTTGGAATATGCCTGCGTTTAGTTTTGCCTCAAATAAGGTCACCTCTGCCCAAAAAATAGTCCTAAAAGCAGCTATAATTTCGGATGGCTTATATTTCTTTTCCTCGTTAAAAACAATCCCCACAAGCTCATACCTGGCAAAATTGCATAAATCCTCAAGCTTGGCCAAATCCTCGTTTAAAGAGGCAAAATCAAGGCGTAGGACCCGCTCCCTGTGGACTTTATTCTTTAGCTTGTTTACATAATTCTTATCAAACCTATGACCATAATAATCGCTTAAAATCTGCTGTAAATCAACAATACTTACATGAGGATTTTTAACCATCTCAAAACGGACTTTTTCTTTTAACTCGTGGGTTTTTTCTTTTGAAAATCTCATAAATCTATCTGCTATTTTCTGCTATTCTTTAAAGTTCTTTAAGGTTATTTAAGGGTCTTTAGGGGCGACGCTTGTTCGGCTAATCGAACATTTTCTTTTAATTTTTCTTTTAAATCCTTAATTTTAAACGATGCCGAGTTCGCATCTTTTTGTCTATATTGTTCGACCAACCGACCAAGGTGTTCGGGTAGTTGAACACCTTGTCTAATATGCCGAACAAGTTGTTCGACAAATCGAACATCTTTTACCCTATATACCCAATAATCTTTTATGAATATCCGCGACCTGCCACGCCTTTCTAGCCACCCTTTTTCAATTAAAGAATTGAGATTTTCGCTTATTTTGCCCGTTGACCATGTATTCAGGTAATCGGATCTGATGTCCCTTACTGTAATATTAACGGAGCCGAAAGTTTTTTCATGTTTACTATCCCAATCAATTATTCTTTGGAGTAGGCAAAATAACCTAAACTCCGCATCGTTTAAGGTGTTCTCGAACTCGATCTCAAAAGTATAAAATCTACAAAATTTATTGGTGCTTTTGCTCATGTTTATCCATATCCTTATATTCTTTACTCGGTATGGGCCTATAGATAGCCGCTGTAAAGTTAATTAATTTAATCCCCAAATCTAAAGCTGTTTGGCTATCTATTTTTTCGCCATATTTCTTAAAGTATAGTTCCTGATATTCTTTTATTGCCTCCGGCGATAACATATTAATAATTTTGTTCGTATAAACTGTCCTTTAATTTCTTAATTGCGTATGTGAATTTTCGGGCATCAACTTTGGCCTCAGGTGCATCATCGTTCCCGTAATTAAAAACCCGCAGCAATATTTCAAGCTCCGGGTGGTTGGCAAATACAAAGTAAGATTTTCGAGGGTCGGTTTTATCTACATTTACAAGTTCGAGACCTTTTGCAAACAAAAAAGCAGCTAAATAAAAATTGTTTGTTTGGTAATATTTATCGTTATTCATATTTTGAATTTAAGCAAAAAAAGGACCCACATTCCGACAGATAAAATCTGCTAAGAATGTGGGTCCTTTTCCACGCGGTTACCTCGTAGGTAACAAAGTATTGTATTTAAAGCTTATAAAAACCAAACTCCGGTGTCAAATATCGTGCGGGTCATAATCCATCTCCATTAATGCATCTTTGCCGTTGAAATGATTTTTATAACCACATTTTTTACATATCGTGGTTATTTCGGCAGCTCCGAAATCACTTATTACTATCTCCTGTTCGTTTATCGCCTGAACCCTAAGCTCATTACCGTCAAAAAATCCCGCTAAGACCTTATCACAGTCCTTTTCGGGGTTTTGGCAGCGCCAAAATTCCTGCTTTTTTATATCTTTATCCGTATCCATATATAGTCCTTTATTTAGCTAAATTAATAGATTGTGTCAATTAGCCAATCTTTTTACTTTTTGATATCCTAACTCTATATACGAGCTATGGGTAAAATAACCGCACAAGAAATAGTAGATTCATTTATTGCCGTTAAGAGAACTAACCCGGATTTTGATTTTGCAAAAAGATGGCATGCAGTAAAAACTGAACTAAAGAACAAGCAGAGCGATAATTCTACGGATTTTGAACAATCTTGGAAAAGTGCCTCGGGTAAAGCATTTGAAAAATTGACGATAGATCAAGTATTGGCTATTTTAGCTAAACCAGAATTTAAGGATCAAGGTATTGTTGCAAAAAGGTGGTCTGACTTAACTCCAGCCGAAAAAAAGACTATGGAGGCACAAGCATTTAGAAAATGCTCTAACAAATATGTCCCCATATCAAACGAGCCAGACATCACCATTTTTAAAGGAGCAGCGCCAAAGGTTATTCTAAGTTGCAAATCATCACTCAGAGACAGGGTTAGTATTGATCTGTATTGGGCGGGAGTTTATCAGCAAAAAAACCTTAAATTTATTGTTGTCAGCGCAGAATCAAAACTTGGAACACATGAAAAACCAAATACTCATCGGAAAATAGCCGAATGTGTTTATGAGAAACTCTATATAGTAAATGGTAACACCGATTACTGTGATATTATAAGACCATTTACCGACATCGAAACTGACCTGAAAAACTGGTTTTTAAAATAAGTATAAGTATAAAATAAATGGTCTCTCAAAAAAGAACAAAAAGTTCCTCTATTGATCTGCGCTTTATAGACTTGTTTGCCGGAATAGGCGGAATTAGGATGGCATTTGAAAGTGCTGGTGGTGAATGTGTTTTTTCCTCTGAATGGGACTCATCTGCTCAAAAAACATATCATGCTAATTTTGGTGAAATACCGCATGGCGATATAACAAAAATATCAGCCAAAGAAATTCCTAAATTTAATATTCTTGTGGCTGGATTTCCATGTCAGCCATTTAGCTCGATAGGTAAACGGCAAGGATTTAATCATCCTACTCAGGGTACGCTTTTCTACGACATTGTTAGGATATTGAAATTTCATAAACCAGATATGTTTTTGCTTGAAAATGTTCAAGGCATTAGAAATCACAATGGAGGTAATACATATAAAATTATAAAAAGCTCCCTTAAAAAATTGGGGTATGAGGTTTTTGATGAAATTCTCAATGCCTCAGATTATGGAGTACCGCAGGACAGAAAAAGAATTTATTTTGTTGGTTTCAGTAAAAAACTTGGTACGAGTAATGATATAAATTTTAAGTTTCCAAATCCCAATAAAGAAAAGGTTTATATTGGAAAATTCGTTGAAAACAATGTAAATGACAGATCAATTTCCAAACATCTCCAGCAAAAATACATGTTTAAAGTAGATGATGGCAGACCCCAAATTATAGGACCAGATTCTAAAATTACCGTTAAGACTCTTACGGCGTCATATCATAAAATACAGAGATTAACCGGAACATTTGTAAAAGATGGACCAACTGGCTTAAGATTACTTACAACGGATGAATGTAAGGCGATAATGGGTTTTCCTAAGAACTTTAAAGTTCCCGTTTCCAGGACGCAGATGTACCGCCAATTTGGTAATTCAGTTGCGGTACCAGTTGTCAAAAAAGTAGCTGAGGCAATGGTTAATAAATATAAGGAATTGATATGATATGACCGATGTTCATACGCCCCAAATTAGATCTAAAAATATGCGGGCTATTAGGGGTAAAAATACTAAATTTGAACTCGTTGTATTTAAAGGACTCAGGAAAAGGAAAATAAAATTTAAAAAACATCTCGCCAAATTGCCAGGTAGTCCCGATATAGTTTTCTTACAAGAAAAGATAGCTGTTTTCCTTGATGGGGATTTTTGGCACGGGTATGAATATAAAATACTCGGTAGAAAGCCAACTAACGGTTATTGGGAGAAAAAAATCGAAACAAATATTAAGCGGGATAGAAAAGTAAACCGTGAACTAAAAAAAATGGGGTGGCGTATAATTCGTGTTTGGGAGCATCAAATAAAATCTGGGAGTGACAAAATTATTACAAAGATAGAAAAACTATTGATTAATAAATAATGCAAAGGGATATCATTTACGACATAGATGGAGATCCTGTTTTGCGGCTATTAAATAATGGCCGCTTTGTAACATTTGATGGAGAAAGTATTGGTTTTTTAGTTGGAGATAATGTCTATGATTACAACGGCTATCATAGGGGTTGGTTTGTGGGAGGCACATTAAGGGATCATTTCGGTGACTGTGTTGGATTCGGAATAAATGTGGGCAACATAGCTCACCCTCTATTTCCGCTACGAAAACTCCCTCCATTGCCATCTCTTGTAGAACTGGAGCCATTAAGACCTTTTACATCTTTGCCGCCTCTTAAACCGCTATTTTCTATGTCTTGGTCAGAAAGTAACCCAATCTCATTGTTTAAAGAATAATGAATATTTTCTATGTGGATGATAATAGAAAAGAAACGGCAAAAGTATCCCAACTCGGAGGTTTTATTGTTGCTGCGGACGGTTATAAAGCAATTCAAGATAAGTTTACAAAGTTAAAAGAATCAAAAGGTTTAACAAGGGCTGATCCTGTAAAATGGAGTCCGCCAAGACAAAAAATTTATGCCCCACAGCGTGCCATACCGGATCTAAATGCTTTTAGAATCGAAATCCTTGAATTACTTGCAGAATCTCCTATAAAAATTGTTACATCAATAATTGAGGAGTACGGAAAATATAACAAAAGTCTGCGCCTGAGATATCTAAAAAATTCAACTGAATTTCTTGCTCAACGCTTGCAGCACGAGGTTGGAGCAGCTGGTTTTGGTAGAATAATCGTAGAACATCCTGGTGGAGATGACCATGAGATTGAGCAGATGAGACACTATAGAGAGATAAGGATTAAGGGATCTAACTATCCGAACTTTTCAATGAAATTAGAAAGTCTTGATGAAACTATTTACTATACACATGATTTTTGCTGTGACGGTATTCAGCTCGCTGATTTTATAGTCGGCTCGATAGGACATGCCATCGAAAAAAAAGACTATAGTTTTGTTAGGTTGTACAAAGATAAGATTAGGAAAGTAAATGATAAAATCAAAGGTGCGGGTATAGTAGTATATCCTAGCAGCTCCTTAATAGCTGATGAGTTGATAAATAATCTGCAGTAATATGATTTTCTTTCACAATAATTTATAATTAAAACATTAAACATTAACCCACATAAATGAATGGCGAATTAAGACAACGAATAATAAATTTAAGAAACGAATTTTCAAGGACATACGAGAATGATGCTACTGATTTAGTATTATCCGATGACGAAATTCAGACAATTACTAGCGTTGTTACTAATAAAATTGCTGAACGGGGAGAAAAAAAGATCGTTGATGTAATTTCTGATTTTATAAAAACAGAGTTTAGTAAATATGCTGAAATTTACAACCGAGATAAAAAAATATGGTGGGTAAGCTTTACTGACAATTTAGAGGATACCATTGCCTCATTATATCGTGAACCCATAAACGAGGAGTTAGCGAATTAATTAGATAGTCGCACCCAAATAATAATCCCAAATTTCTTGGACAAGAGAGGTTCTAATACTCTCCTTGTCCCGGAGCCAAGACGGGCAATAAAAACCGAGTAAATCCTCGGTTTTTATTGCCTTATTGACTCAATCGTATCAATATGATACGATTGGAATACCTAAATGATACGTTTATGATAAGGATTAACGAAAAACAACAAAAAGTATTGCGATTATTTCTTCGGCATGATTTTTTAACATCATCGGAGGTTTATAAAGAACTTATTGAGTTAGGAGAAAAAATATCGCTTGTAACTGTTAAACGTGAGCTTTCGCAGATGGCTATTGGTGAGCTACTTATTGCAGAAGGAGCGGGACGTTCGCATGGTTATCGTATAAGCATCCAGGGAAGGATCTTTGCCGATATAAATGCACGAGACTATTGCGTTATTGATCCGGATAAGCGCTACGGCATGGAAAAGTTTAATTTTGAATTATTTCCTAAACTACCATCGGATATATTTTTCGTGCAAGAATTGAAAATACTCGAGGACGCAACAAAAGAATATGAGCAAAGAATAAAAAATATTTCTCCGGCTATTCAAAAAAAAGAACTTGAGCGTTTAATTATCGAGCTATCCTGGAAATCCTCCAAGATAGAGGGCAATACCTATACGCTTCTGGATACTGAAAAATTAATTCTCGAGAATAAAGAGGCTGTCGGACATGACAAAAAAGAATCAGTTATGATACTAAACCACAAAGACGCCTTTACTTTTGTGCGGGAAAATTTAGACCTCTTCAAAACATTGACCCGGGCCAATCTTGAGCAATTGCATTCGATATTGATTAAAGATCTGAACGTTAATGTGGGATTTAGGAAAAATCCGGTCGGTGTAACAGGCTCAAAATATAGACCGCTCGATAATATTTATCAAATACAAGAAACGGTCGATGCGTTATCTACCACCATATCGAGGATGGAAACGCCATATGCTAAGGCACTTATGGCCTTACTAGGAATCAGCTATATCCAACCATTTGAAGATGGTAACAAGCGTACGGCCCGTCTTATGGCAAATGCGCTTCTTCTAGCACACGGACGTGTTCCTCTTTCATATCGAAGCGTAGACGAAAATGATTACCGAGAAGGAATGCTGGTATTTTACGAATTAAACTCCATTGTGCCGTTTAAAACCATCTTTATCGACCAGTATGATTTTGCGGCAAGAAATTATACCGTAAAATAGCACCTCCGACCATTAAGCATCCGTTTTTAAACCCTCCAAAGAATCCCTAAATCCTTGCTAAAACCTAATCGAGACGACGCTGTGGACCGAGCTCAGCTCGGTGGACTGGCGAACCTAAAGATGGACTTATATAATTACATATTGTATAATATATAAACTTTATGCCATACAAACAAAACCAAAATTATAAAGGAGTTGTGGTCTTTGGCGCTCCAGGAACGGGCAAAACTACTATAGCCAAGGTATTACTAGCAGAAATTAAGAACGGAAAATATGTTGAGGCATCTCGTGTCGTTATTAATCCTGCAATGTTTTTAAAAGACAAACTGCCATTAAAAGAAAAAGGATTTATCGACTTGATTACTAGGGTTTACGGCAAATCATTTGGTGGGAAGATGTTGCGAGAAGATGCTCGCAACTTTTTTACATATCTAAAGAATAAATACTCTTCTGCTGTTATAGCCAAGACGCTTATTCATATTCATAACAAAAAGTTTAGAAACAAGTTCCTAATCGTTGCTGGCGTAAGAGGATATAAAAATTCCGTCTATTTTAAAGACGAGGGGTACTTAGTGACTTACCTTAAAACCCCAGGTGGACATTCCACTAGCAGGTTGGCAAAAAGAGAAAGTTTTTCTAAAAAGTCAGCCGAACGGGAGCGAGATATAGAAGAACGCATTTTTTCTACCAATAAGGTTGAGAAGGTTGCTCACTTATCTTTTGATACTGAGGAATTAGGCAGAAAAGAGGTTATTCGACAGGTAAGAGCAATAGTAGATAATCGAGAGTGTAAACGTTGTGTTAATTCCAGTGTTAATTTTTCCAGCACTATCAATAAGTCTGGCCTATGCGATACTTGCGAAAAATATGAATCCAATTTCAGTAAAAAGCAATTAGAAAAGGAACGGGAATTACTTTTATCACTAAAGGGAACTGGCAAAAATAAATACGATGCCATGGTGGGTATATCTGGAGGGAAAGACAGTACGGCAACTCTTTATGATATTAAACGCATGGGATTTACTCCGCTGGCCTTCTCTCTTAATACTGGATATTATCCAAAACATATTTTTAAGAGAGCAAGAGCAGTCGCCAAAGAATTAGGCGTTGATTACGTAGAGATAGATGTCAGAAAGTATATTCGTCCCGTTGACCGTTTAAGTTTTAAAAAGACGGCCGAATTATATGGCAAGAAAGAATCTCAGGAGTTGAGAGAAGAGTTTAGGAGATGGTACATAGAAGGGCGCAGGCATTATTCAATAAAGTGCGAGCACACTATACCATTTATCAGAACTTGCCAATTGTGCAGACGAATTGTCGTCCGTGCTTATTTTGGCGAAGCACTAAAGCGTGGTATTCCCACAGTTATTATAGGAATCAACGAGTGGGCTGGATTGAGTCAGGACGCAGAATCTAAAAAGTTTGTTTTCTCTGCCATAAGAAAATTAAAACCTTTTAAAAATAAACAGGCTATCTATGTCGCGCATCTGCCATTTCTTTTTCAGAGAAAGATTAAAGATACGAATAAAATACTAAAAAGACTTGGCTGGAAAATTCCTAAGGGCGAAGCACTGATAGAATCAAACTCAAACTCATGCTTATTTGCCAGGGCTGCCGAGAATAGGGCCAGACGATTACTTGGTTTTCATCCTGATACAACGAGATTGGCCAGAGAGGTAACAGTAGGATTTATATCCAAAGAACAGGCAAGGAAAGCGTTGGCAAAAGTACATAATTCGAAAGATTCAGTACGAAGTGTCCTGAAGAAGGCGAAAGTAATTTAATCCCTGGGTTTCTCTAGTTTTGGCACTTCGACTCTGCTCAGTACAGGCACATAATATGTCCGATAATTCTCTTTAATCCACGTTCGAACAGGAAGATATGACCGGAAAGAGTAAAACGTGATATAATGGGTTTATGAAAAACAATCTAATAATGGCGAATATCAAATGGCAATACACCCTTCTGGTGGGATTGCTGTTTGCGGTAGTATATATTCTTCTAGACGACAACAATATGGTGTCTAGCGGTATTGAGGGTGCTATTTATTATACTGCCTGGACTGGCATCTTTGCCACCATATTGTTGCTCCTAAAAAAGAGGTCATAGGTTAAGGCTTCTCTAGTTTCGGTACATTATTAACATTCTAAATATATGAAAATAGAATTGAAAAAATTCGGGACAACTTTAATCTCTCGACAGAATGGCCGGGAGGCTTTTGCTGCCTTTCAACCTCACTTAACAGCTTTGGGCGAGAACGAAAACTTAGAATTAGATTTCGATGGCGTCATTACATTCGCGCCGTCATGGGGTGACGAATTCTTAAGTCCGTTATTAAAACTGTATGGCTCAAGATTGATGCTTACTAATACTAATAACCCATCAGTTACGGCAACCCTGGAGTTGCTAGAGAAGATTAATCGGGAATCTTTTAAGAGAAAAGAGGCTGGTAAAAAATAGAGGATTTTCCAGAGCTTTTTGAGGTTGGTTTAAATTAGTGAAAAAACTACTTCATAAACAAAATTTAGACTGGAAAGGGACAAAACACGACCTAGAGTTATACGAGGCAAGCGATATAAGTGGGGCGAAAGAGGGCAAATCCTTTTAGGTTTAGCGGCCAGAAAATATAAAGAGCATAAACATAAAAATAAATGAAAGGTTCAACAATATTTCTAAAGGTGGTGATTATACTTATCGGAATCGTCGCGCTTGTGGGCATGATTTGGTTTCCCTTGACCGAGGGGAGGGCCGTAAACTTAGATTTGTTTAGTATTTACTCTGATCCGTTCATTGTGTATGGGTACATAGCGTCTATCCCATTTTTTGTTGCGCTGTATCAGGCATTTAAATTGCTTGGATACATCGGGCAAAATCAAGTATTCACGCTAAGCTCCATAAAAGCTTTAAGGACTATAAAATATTGCGCAATCATATTAAGCATCTCAATTGTAATGGCAATACTGTATATAAGGATATTTCATAATAAAGATGACGATCCAGCGGGTGCTATTGCTATTGGTATTTTGGCTACTTTTATTTCTATTGTTGTCGCCACTGCGACGGCTGTGTTCGAAAAAACTTTACAAAGTGCCGTCGATATAAAATCCGAGAATGACTTAACGGTATAACTAAACCAATATGGCGATAATAATTAATTAACACCGACACAATATGCAGATTGACAAAACACCACGAAGGTGGTATTTTGTTTTTAGTTCAAATATGGGGAGGCGTTATGGTGAATGTAGAAACTGCCAGAGTGAATCGTATAGATGTTGAAGATAAATTAGTTCTTGAAAAACAAGAAAACGAACCCAATGCCACTTTGGTTTATACTCCTAATCTGGGTTGCTACTGTATTGATGGTTGTAGAGAAACTTGGAAACGCGCAGCCATCGAAGAATTTGAGGCCGTACTTAAAACTTTATTTAACAAAGAAGTAAAGATTACTGTTGCCGACTAACGTCGGCCTTTTATTTACCCAATTTTAGGTTCTAATATCTTGGGCAAGGGGGAGTTAGGTCGACGAAGCGGTTTCGAAGTAAATGATTGAGAAACTGTCTTTTTCTTCAACTTTGACTAATTTGTAAATAAAAAACAGGCAGAGTTATCTGCCCGTTGGAACTTGCGCCATGGTCTCATGGAGCGGATTGATATTATTGTACCGCCGTATCACTGCTAAGTCGTTCTAGCGCCAAACGCTGATATTCTCGTCCCGCAGTCCTAATGTCGTAGTCATCAAATCGCAAACGGTGTGTGACCAGATACAATATTCCGCGCTCGCCGAATTTTTTAATGATTGGCGCCACAAGCCATCGACCCCCACGGTAGAAAGAATCCCGACTTTGCCGAAGAATTTGCCAAAGAATAGCAACCAAACCGTTTGGTAACCACTCATCGCCGCTAAACCCATCATTTAAATGCGGTGCCAGGCCCTGATGCTGAAAGTATGCTCCTATACCTTCAGAAATGATATTTATTCCAATTCTCTCGTCCCAATCTAATCTCTCAAAATCTTCAGTATTCGGCCATGCCTTATTTCCGAACCGCCGGTTTACTTGGTCAGCAAGCGCATGGCCAAGCTCGTGGTCTATCAAGGAGAAGTCTATATCCCCAGACTCATATGTCGGCGAAACTACAAATGATTGGGTCTCAGGAAAATATTGAGCACCAAATCGCATTCTCAGCTGAGGCGGAGTGTCGTTCGGTATTTTAAAGGTTAGTGTTGGTTTCCAATCGGGATCGAACTTTATACCGTGCATTTTTTCAATAACTTGAATTCGTGAAGCGAAGGCTTTTTCCCAAACCAGCTCCTTCTCGCTCTTCTTTGTTATCGGCTGTTTAGAAAAGCAGAAAGCCGGCAACATTGCTACCGCAAGAAGAAAAACCATCAAATTCTTCATAATACTCCCTAATTGTTAATGATTATTATTTTACAACAACCGAACTCTTTTATCAAGCGACATTTTTTGTTAAGATAAAATTATGGATAAATCTCGTAAAATCGTTTTCATAACCTTAGCCGCTGTCATTGCGGTTAGTGTTGTTTGGAGTGCTTATCGTCAAGACATTCCTGCCGATATTGCCGAACACATAAAATCAAAAAGCGACCTTATTGTGGTTGATGAGCCGAGTCCACTTGAGACAATCACTTCGCCGCTTACAGTAAAAGGCAGAGCGCGAGGAACTTGGTATTTTGAAGCTAGTTTCCCGATTGTTCTTACGGATTGGGACGGGAGGATAATTGCCGAACATTATGCTCAAGCAAAAGGGGAGTGGATGACAACCAATTTTGTGCCCTTCGAAGGCGAGCTCGAGTTTGAAAGCCCGGTCTTTAGCGGAGTCAACAAAGACCATTTCAGCCGGCGTGGCTATTTGATATTCAAAAAAGATAACCCCTCTGGTTTACCCGAGCACGATGACGCTCTCGAGATTCCGATTTGGTTTGATTAAAATCTCACACAACCCTCTTCTTTTATTAGAATTGTATGTTATGCTTGGAGGAATAATAAATACTTAATTATGGCAAAAAGAAAAACGGGTATAGGCGGAACTAAAAGTAAGCGTAGGAGGTCGCATTCTCACAAAACCAAGAAGCGATTGGAGATAAAGAGGATTCGATTGGAGGCCTTGGCAAAAAGAAGAAAGCGGAAATATTAGGATTTTGAAGAATAAACTAAAAACACCCTTGTGGGTGTTTTTAGTTGCTTATAATCGGCGCCATTTGCGGGGGGCTCGGCGCATATACTGACTGCGGCCGAAAGTGCGGACGGATCTGGCGTCGGGCAAGAACATTGCTTCGCCGTGAGGGGTCACGGGTATCTGTTTGCGTATGAGCCGTTCTATGTCCCTGACATCTCGCTGTTGATCAGGCATTGCAAATGAGACAGCTCTGCCAACTACACCGGCGCGGCCAGTGCGGCCTATGCGGTGGACATAGTCCTGGGTGTTGTCAGGAAGATCGTAGTTTATGACGAGCTCGATGCCCTGAACATCAATTCCTCGGGCGGCAATGTCGGTTGCAACCAACACGCGATATTTACCGGTCTTAAAACCAGTCAAGGACTCTTTTCGCTGGATAAGGGAGCGGTTTGAGTGTATCTCGGCAACTCTATGCCCCATATCTCTTATGGCTGAGCATATTTTGCGGGCGCCATGCTTTGTGCGCGAGAAAATTAAGACGGTTCCCTTGCATTCGTTGAGAAGTTCTCCCAATAACTTGAATTTCATTTCCTTTTTTACCAAAAATATTTCCTGATCGACAAGTTCTATCACTGTTCCGGCTGGGGCAACCTCAACTCTGACCGGCGCGGCCATATACTTTGCGGCGATTTGGACTATTTCCGCCGGCATTGTGGCGGAGAAAAGCATGGTTTGGCGTTTGGTGGGAACAAAAGAGAGTATCTTTTTTATCTGAGGAGCAAAACCGATATCCAGCATACGATCGGCTTCATCCAGAACAATCATTTGTACCGTATCCAGTTTTAAATTTCCGTTTTCGATATGGTCAAGCAATCTGCCAGGAGTGGCGATTATAATATTCGGACGGCGGCGCAAGGCCGACATTTGTCTTCCCATACCCTCTCCTCCTATTAAAACAGCCGTTACGAGTCCCAGCGGACGTCCTATTTTCTGAAGCATTTCTTCGGCTTGGATTGCCAACTCTCTGGTTGGTAAAACAATCAAACCAATGCCTTTGGAACCACGAAGACGTTGAAGAAGGGGCAAACCAAAAGCCAGGGTTTTTCCTGTGCCCGTTTGAGCGATACCGACGACATCTTTCCCTTCCATTGCCGGTTTAATAGCTTGATACTGAATGGGGGTTGGGACGGTAAAATTGTTTTGCTCTAGAATTTTTAAAAATTCCGGAGCGATGCCAAGGCCGTTAAAGCCCTGGCCGGGTGTTTGTTGTGTCATAATAATGACCCGAGATCCTGTGTGGTCATTGTTAATGACGATTATGACCCACCATAGCCAGCTGAGCTGGCCATAGGCAGGCAGGGGTTCGAGTCGAAGCTTCGTTAAGCAGAGCCCTATCTATATATTGTAAGTATACATTGTAATAAAAATAAAGTCAACCCCGCACTTAACAAGGATTGGCAAAAGTAGTCGTTTTGATGAAGATTCAAGAAATTATCTCGCAATACAGAATTGAGAATTAATTTTTTGGTTATACTCCTTTGCGAGTGCAAAACTTATCCTTGTTAAGTGACGGGGTCAAATTTGCAAAATATTTAAAAGATAACTTGTCCCGTGATAAAACTTGCAAAGTTTTATTTTTCGGGGTATTTTATAGCAAGTATTGTTAACAAGGGAATGAATATGGAAGTTGCCTTGAAACTCAATTGGCCTGACCATCTTCACTTTTTTACGCACGTTATAAGGACAACTGACCATCACCATCATACGGAGATTAATTATTGTCGTTTGTGTAATCAAGCGGCAGGTCAATCGGGCATACTAACTAATAGACATTTCGAACATCCAAAAGGATGTAAATGTTATTGGTGTGTTTATTGTCGCTGTCCTCAACTGTTGGAGCGCGAAAAGTGAGCGAACTGGTAGAAAGAGCAAAGGCGTTTGCGCTGGAAGCCCATAAGGGTCAAAAACGATTGAATAGAGAGGAAACACCGCTAGCGACACATCTTGAGGAAGTAGTATCTCTGGTTGAGTGGTCAGGCGGTAATGAGACTGAAATCGCGGCGGCGTGGCTTCACGATGTTGTAGAGGATACTCCGGTGACTCTTGCTGAGGTTGCCGCCAACTTTGGCAACGAAGTGGCGTCTATTGTGGATGGCTTGACGGATCCGCCGGAGTTCAAAAATCTTCACACACTTGAACGCAAGATCGCTCAAGCCGCGCGCATATACACTGAGATCGATAGTGTGAAACGGGTTAAGCTTGCCGACCAAATCTCCAACGTGCGTTCTGTTGTTGTTGATCCGCCGATTCGCTGGGATGCTCAAAAGTGCCTTGATTACGTTAGGGGCGCCGAAATGATCGCTTGGGAGTGTAAGGACGCAAGCGGGTGTCTTTACGGTAAATTTCTTAATGCTTATAACGACGCCATCAAGATTTATGGAGACGGTTTTCGTCCGACTGCCGGTTAATGCCGGCCTTTTAATTTGCAATCCGCAATCTCCTTTACATTACTATAATAATAGTGTATATTATTTAAGAGCCGTAAGGTTCGAGGTCGAAATTTTAATTTGTTTTTAATTAACTTAGAGTATTATGAATTTTTCAAACTCTAGCATAAAAGCGACAATTGTTATTGTGTCAATTCTGTTTGTTGCCGGCGGAACGCTTGTTTATGCAAGCCACTCGTGGGGAGGATACCATTGGGCGCGCACATCTAATCCCTTCACTCTTAATATGGGGGATAATGTTTCGAGTGCGTGGGATGCTTATCTTGGCGAAGCATCATCTGACTGGAGCGCTTCCGCGGTACTCGATACAAGGGTTGTTCGGGGCGGTACCACTCCTAAAAATTGCCGGGCCACAAATGGTCGCGTAGAAGTTTGCGGTAGTAAATATGGTTTCAACGGGTGGTTAGGCGTTGCTTCAATCTGGGTAAGCGGTAGTCATATTACCAAGAGTACGGTTAAGGTAAATGATAGTTATTTTAATACCGCTACTTACAATACTCCGTCGTGGAGAAGATTGGTAATGTGTCAGGAGATTGGCCACACGTTTGGTCTTGACCATCAAGACGAGAACTTTTCTAATTCCAATCTCGGCACTTGTATGGACTATACCAGCAATCCAAACGGCCCGCTTTCAAACGAGCACCCGAATGCGCATGACTACGAGCAACTTGAGGCGACCTATGCCCATCTTGACTCAACGACAACTGTCAGACAAGTTATTTCCAACCGTTTTGGAAATAACAATGAAGCAGATGCGAACGAATGGGGCAAGAAAGCCCGAAAAGATTCAAGAGATAAAACTTCGGTGTATGTTCGTGATCTGGGGAACAACGATAAATTATTTACCTTTGTTCTTTGGGCTGATTAGTCCCCGATGCTTTAAAAATAATCATAAACAATCCCCGGTAAATCCGGGGTTGTTTATTTTTGAAGATTGCATAGAATTACACTAGTGAATACTAAAAACATTCTTATTCTTGGTATTATTGTTGCTATTGGCGTTGGTGCAGTATTTTTATTCTTGGGAAAGATTGATGAAAGTGATCCCGCTGGAAGCTCTGCCGGTCTTATTGTCGGAGAAAATGCAATCTATGTCGCAGAGCAGTTGCCGTCAAATACTGTGTTGGTTGCGATTGTGCGTCTTGAAAAACCGGGATTTGCGGTGATTCATGAGGATATAAATAATGCGCCGGGGAAAATGTTGGGCGCGAGCAGTTTGATTATGTCTGGTGAAACAAAAGACCCATTAACGATAAAACTTTCTCGTTCAACTCTTGACGGGGAAACGGCTTATGCCATGCTCCACTTCGATAACGGGGATGGTATATTTGATGCTACAAAAGATGAGCTTGTTTATGATCCAATAGCTAATGAACCGGTGATGATGGTGATTGCAATAAGTAAGGATGCAATCGAGGAACCGGATATGTTGAATCTCTAAATAACCATAAAACTCCCGAAAGGGAGTTTTATGGTTATTTAGTCAAGTTAGACTTGACTTAGCGATTAGTTTCTTCGGAATGACTGCTTTCGATCTCTGTGGCAGTCTCTGCAAAGAAGTTTGTCCAATCGGGCCGGATCCGGCTCGAATGGCAGTTCTGTTATCTCTTTGCCGCACTTTGAGCAGTTCCAACTGCCGCTGTACATTTTCCTCGGAGGAAAATCGCCTTGGCCGCCCCGATTGTAATCGGAGCCGCCACCATCATTGTCGTATGCCATTAACTAGTGCCTAGCGATTAGTAATTAGCGACCCCGCCATGGCGGGGTGGCTAATGGCTATTCGCTATTGGCTGTTTTATTTTCGACCGTTAGTGAAATAAAGTAAACTTCTAGCCTAACTGGAGATTAAGTATATAGGAGAGGGGATTTAAGGTCAAGATTTTGTTGCAAAAATAACCGCTTCGGGTATTATTTATAGAATGGATGAGCAACTAACCAAAAAAGAAAGACGCGAACTCAGGCGGCAGGAAAAGGAATCAGAGCGTTCAAATGTCGTCCAGGCAAATAAAACAAAGAAGTATTTTGTCAGGGGTTTTATTCTTCTCGCTTTTGTTGCGGTGGTATTCGGTTTTTGGAAACTGTCTCAACGGGCACCCGTTATCGCCGATGCGGAAGTTCTGGCGATAAATGAACTGGACTGGATAAGGGGTGACAAGGATAGCGCGGTTACGCTTATAGAATATCTTGATTTTCAATGTCCGGCTTGCGGCGTTTATCATCCTTGGGTAACTCAACTTTTCAGCGAGTACGGAGACAGGGTTAGATTTGCAACCCGCCACTTCCCGATAATCAATATCCATCCCAACGCAATGCCGGCGGCCAAAGCCACGGAGGCTGCCGGAAAGCAGAAAAAATTCTGGGAAATGCATAATCTTTTGTTTGAGAATCAGAGAAATTGGTCAAATGAACGCAACCCAATTGACCTATTCTTGTCTTATGCCGAAGATATCGGCCTTGATAAGGACAAGTTCCTTGCCGACTATAAAGACGGATCAATAGATGATAAAATCGATTCGGATAGGAACGGTGCTTTAAGGGCTGGAGTTACCGGTACGCCGACTTTTTTCCTAAATGGAAAAAAGATAAATAACCCCAAAGGATATGAAGAATTCAAGACATTAATAGAGAAGGAGTTGGGAATTAGTAATTAGTAATTATGTTTGTTGAAACAATAAAAACAATTCTTCCCATTCTGGTCGTAGTAGGCCAGGTTGTTATTGTTTTTCTTATAATTTTACTGTTGGTCGGACACAAGAGATGGCCTTTGATTTTTAATTTTACCGCCGATAACTCCTATATTTTTTCTTTTATAGTCGCGCTTGTTGCAACTAGTGGGAGCTTATTTTATTCGGAGGTGGCCGGATTCACGCCGTGTATACTCTGTTGGTATCAGAGGATAATGATGTATCCGCAGGTTCTTCTTTTTGGTATGGCATTGTGGAAAAGCGAGGAGAAAATAACCGATTATACTTTCGTAATGTCTGTGGTGGGCGCGTTTATCGCCGGTTACCACTATCTTTTGCAGATAGGATTCTTGCCGGAATTGCCCTGCTCGGCAACAGGATTTTCTGTTTCCTGCGCCCAGGTTTTCACGATGAGCTTAGGATACATAACCATTCCTTTGATGGCATTCACGGCGTTTGTGATGATAATTCTCTTGATGGCGATTAAAAAAGCCAATCGCTAGGAGTTTTTTATTTAAAACAACAAAGTCAAAACCGTTGTGGTGCCGATAGGCACATATTTTTGCAAAGGGTAATGCTTAATGACAGTTTTTGAGACAATAATTCTTGGAGTTGTCGAGGGTTTTACAGAATTTTTACCCGTGTCATCAACGGGGCATCTTATTTTATCTTCACATTTATTGAAACTGGAGCAGAGCAACTTTTTAAAAAGTTTTGAAATAGCGATACAGCTGGGCGCGATATTGTCGGTTGTGGTTCTATATTTCAAGAAATTTCTGTTGAACCTCGAGGTTATAAAAAGGATCGGTGTTGCTTTTTTGCCCACTGCCGTTGTCGGATTTTTACTTTATGGATTTATAAAAAACGTTCTTCTCGGGAGCACGGCTACCGTATTGTGGTCGCTGCTTTTGGGCGGCATCGCTTTGATCGTATTCGAGTTTTGGCATAGGGGCAAGGAAAAAACCCCGCCCCAAGCTTTTCCGCTGACCGCCATTCAGAAAAGGGGCGGACTTCCAGCGGGGCAGGCCGCCATCCGCCAGCTGGCGGAAGAAAGGGGCGGGCTTGGGGCGGGGCAGGCAGAGGAAAGAGGTGTTCCATCGCTTTCTTACGCCCACTGCTTTTTTATTGGGCTTTTTCAGGCGTTGGCCGTCATTCCTGGTGTGTCTCGCGCCGGTGCGACCATACTGGGAGGGTTATGGCTGGGGGTGCCGAGGAAAACAATCGTGGAATTTTCTTTCTTGCTTGCTCTGCCAACAATGGCAGGAGCTACCGGCTTAGACTTGGTTAAGAATGTGTCTAGCTTCTCTTATGACCAGTTTGGTATTCTTGCTGTGGGTTTCGTCGCTTCATTCATTACTGCGGTGCTGGCCATCAAGTTTTTGTTGTCTTTTATCCAGAAACATACTTTTGTCTCGTTTGGTATTTATCGAATAATTCTGGCTATTGCGTTTTTCACTATTTTCTCGTAAATTTTAACCAGTTCAACTCAAAACAAGAGAGAAAGATATGCCGGATATGAAAATGTTTGGCCTCGTATTGATCGGGCTTGCTTGTTTTGTGTTTTGGCTGTACTGGACATTAAAAATAAGATTTTTTGGACGGCAACGTATCCGGATACTCACCGTTACTGGCCCAAGCGGGTCAGGCAAGACAACTATTGTCGGAGAATTGCTCAAAAAGCATCCCGAATGGAAAATGGTGTTAAGTTTGACTTCAAGAGAATCAAGAGAATCCGATTTGCCGGGAGAATACAGGTGCAACGTTTCCAGAAAAGAATTTCTACGTCGGGAACTCGGGCGTGAATTTATGTGGTTGGTGCGCGCTCATGGAAATATGTACGGGACGCTTCAAGCAGATGTTCGTATGGCTTTGGATTCGCGCAATTTGTCCTTAATGCAGATATTGCCTGATTCGGTAAAGCAGTTGCGCATCCAAGCTCCTGGGAGGGTTTTGTCTGTTTTCATACTTCCACCAGACGAGGAAGGGTTAAGGCGTCGCTTAGAAAGAAGGGGCGAACAGCCGGAAGCTATCGAAAGAAGAGTTGCTGATTGCAGAAAGTGGGAGGAAGAAGCTAGGTTTTCGGATATTCCCTACGAATTCATAAGGAATGACGGGACAGTTGTCGAAGCGGTTGAGAAAGTAGAACAAATTATTAAAAAGCATTTGTGATCCCGACTTGTCGGGATTTTATAATTCATGTTATCATTGACCGATGGAAGAAAATAATAATTTGGAACAAAAACAAAAAGTTGAAGCACTAAAATTTGATCGGGCCAAGCTTATAATACCTGGAGCAATAGTTCTGGCTGGCGTTTTGATCGGCGCGTCTATTATCTACTCTAATGGCGGGTTTCAGGAGGCAGCAAACATAAAGGACGCCACGAAAGATAAACAAGACGTATCTGTTGACGACGATTCTTTTCTTGGCAAAAAAAGCGCACCGGTTGTTGTGGTAGAATTTAGCGATTTTCAGTGTCCTTTCTGCCGTTCGTTCTGGCGCGACACGTTGCCGCTCATCAAGTCAGAGTATATAGATACCGGCAAAGTTAGATTTGTATATCGTGACTTTCCGCTGGGCTTCCATCCGGGGGCAATACCGGCGGCGCAAGCCACTGAGTGTGCTGAGGATCAGGGTAAATTCTGGGAAATGCATGACAAAATATTCATCGAGCAAGATAAACAAGGTTCAGGAACGGTACAGTTTGGGGTTGACGATCTGAAGAGATGGGCGGGTGAGCTGGGTCTTAACGCGGGTGAGTTCAATTCATGTCTTGATTCGGGAAAATATGCCGAAGAAGTCAGCAATGACTTGAAAGACGGTCAAGCGGCTGGCGTCAGCGGCACACCGAGCTTCTTTATAAACGGCAAGCTTGTTGTTGGGGCACAGCCATTCAGTGCATTCAAGGCGATAATAGACGAAGGGTCGGGTAAATAATACAAAGCATGAATAAGGCCGTATTGCTAACAACCATAGTGGTAATTTTAATCGGCATTACTGTTTTTGTTTTTGTGAAAGACACTAAAGATGCGTCTAGGCCACCATTAGCAACTCTAACCCCGACTCCGACTACAGAAGAGGCGTCGACAACACCTACGCCCGCAGTATCAAAAACTACTGTCACATATTCTGATTCTGGATATAACCCAACAACGGTGACAATAAAAAGTGGCGATATTGTTGTTTTCAAAAACAGCGGTTCAAAAATAATGTGGACTGCCTCCGCTGCTCATCCGACCCATAATATCTACCCAGGTTCAGGGATAGAAATGTGCGGTACAAATACTCTGGTTGAGTTTTTTGATGCTTGCAGGGGTTATGGTTTGGGCGAATCGTGGGAATTCAGGTTTGATAAGCGTGGGACCTGGAAATACCATAACCATCTCCAGCCATCTCATGCGGGTACGATCATAGTAGAATAAGTAATGTCAACTTCTTACGTAATAATAATTTTCGTTGCTTTCAGTGGGTTTCTGCTCGCCGCTTATATAAGGCACAAGAAGGTCTCCAAAGAGACCCTTGTTTGTCCTCTAAGGTCAAATTGCGAGACGGTTATTTTCAGTGACTACTCCAAATTTTTTGGTGTTCCGGTTGAGCTTTTGGGGATGGCTTACTATTTTGCGGTGGCCGCTGTTTACGGCGTTTTTCTCGCCATTCCAGTCGATATGCCGCAGTTTGCAGTATTTGGAATTTTCTCTCTGACCGTTGCTGCGTTTATCTTTTCTTTTTATCTTACTCTCGTTCAGGCTTTTGCGTTGAAACAATGGTGTACTTGGTGTCTGGTTTCAGCAGGCATGTGTACGATAATTTTTTCACTGGCCGTTTTTGCATTTAGAAATGTTTAAAATTTTACCGGGGTATTGCTAAAAAAGCCGTACCATGATATCATTATTATATTGTAGGTTTCTCTGTCGGTAGTTTCCTCTATTTATTAGTAGGAACTTGAGACCCCCAATCATCCCGCCAAGGCGGGAGCTGCGGGGCAGGCGAGAGGTCGGTCCTACTAAATTAAAGATAGTTAACTAGCCACTAGCCACTAGCCACCCCGCCATGGCGGGATCGCTAGGTACTAGTCGCTAGGTACTAGTTAGTAATGGAGAAAAAATTATATATCGGTGGCTTGTCTTATAACACTACCGATACCGGATTGAAAGATGCGTTCTCTCAGGCCGGTGAAGTTGTTTCGGCTACCGTTATCACGGACAAAATGTCCGGCCGTTCACGAGGTTTCGGCTTCGTAGAAATGGCCACGGAAGAAGATGCTCAGAAAGCTATTGACATGTGGAATGGCAAAGAGCTGGATGGCAGAACTTTGGTGGTTAACGAAGCCAAACCGATGTCTGATCGTCCAAAGAGAACCGGAGGCTTCGATAGAGGCGGCCGGGGCGGATTTGGCGGCGGCGGTTATGGCGGCGGAAGAAGGGACTACTAAACCCAAAATCAAAAGAGACCATTCGGGTCTCTTTTGATTTTGATGCCATTGCTGTATAATTGCAAAGCAGATTTTTAACAGAGCGGGTTATGTCGCGAGCAGGAGAAATAGAAGTAATTGTTGGTCCAATGCGTGGCAAAAAATCCGATCTTTTAATCATTGCACTTGAGCAGGCCGTAATTGCTGAAAAGCGGGTCGTGGCTTTTAAGCCGACAAGAGATACCAGAACCAGCAATGAAATTGTTTCCAGAAAGTTTGACAAAAAAGGCAAACCAAAAGTGTCACGTAGATTTCCAGCTATTATCGTAAGCACTCCCGATGATATGATGCGTGTTATCGATATAAAACATCCGGAGATCGTAGGAATTGACGAGGCACAATTTCTAAGTCCTGATTTTGTCCCGTTTATCAAAAAAATGTCCGGTGAGCGCGGAATAGAATTTGTAATTGCCGGTTTGGATATGGATTATTTGGGTGATCCGTTTTTGGAAACAATGCCGAAACTGTTGGCTATTGCCCATAGAGTGACGAAAACAACCGCGATTTGTTATCGGTGCAAAAGCAGGCAAGCCCTATTTACTCAAAAGATCGCCGGTTCTACTGCTAAAGTAGAGGTTGGGGACCTGGAGTATCGGGCAGCATGTAGCGATTGTTGGTACCCTTATCGAGGCGAGGCGTCGTAATCGGCGCCTTTTTATTGTTTAATGTTATTAAATGCGGTTCATTTTTCCCAAAAACGACTCAAAATATCACTGGACCCAGCATTGCATAAGAAAAATGCTGTTTTATGGTCTGACAGCAGACAGGGTCAAGAGAATCATCAGGAGTCCTAAAAGAGTTGAAAGTGGTGTTGCAGAAAATACGATCGCAGTAATGGTTTCTGGTTCGAATAAGAAAAAACCCTCAGAGGTGTGGACGATGTATCAGCAAAAAGGCGTTAGAAAAGTTATTATAAGTGCTTGGCGCTATCCTGGGGTCAGTCCGGTTGGCAAACAAATACCTATACCGGCGGACATATTGGAAGAATTAAAAAAAGATGGTGTTGTGGTACAATATAATTAGGTCGAACTGTTTTCTAATTTTTAATATAACTAATTTCTAAATCAATGATGTACGACAATTTTAATTGGTCTCAATGGCACTGGCAGATGATGGGCGGGTGGTGGCCGGGTATTAGTTCGGGCTGGGGATTGTTATTAATACTGCTGGCTGTTTGGGCATTGGTGTGGAAGGGGATGGCTCTGTGGAAATCAGCCCGTCACGCTCATAAAGTTTGGTTTGTAGTTTTACTCGTCGCGAACACCTTGGGGATATTGGATATTTTGTATCTCTATGTTTTTTCCAAAAAATCAAAATCGGTGGAGCGATAAAATAAAAAGACGGCCTTGTGGCCGTCTGGGGTTCTGCTTCCTCTAGGAAGCTAGCCGAGCAGTCTTCCCTCGTTGAGGATGCGACGATAAATGCGGTTCATCGTGCTGTGTCCTTCACACTCGCAGTCGATAATAATCGAAGAGCTGAAACCATTCGAATTGATTAGGCACAGCTTCGTATGAAGGTTACAGTCACAGCAAACGAATATCGCTCGGTCAGGGGTGAGGCCATGCTTGGCAGCGAACGCTATCACTCGCTCGGCTCCGACGCTGCCCACATACATCACGACTGCATCGATTGTGGGAAGTTCGTTCTGGAGTTGAGTCCAAAGCGGGTCAAGAATGGCTACTGATTCGGTGTGCTGTTTATCTTCTCCGCTTTTTGTTAGAGGGGCTCGACTCATTCCCCACCCTTCTCTCGCGGTGTTCTGGAGCAACAGAATACTGTTGTCTTTCAAGTTCTTCCAGCCGTTCCTCTCGCCGTCTACAAAGAGGTTATACGAAATCATCGCTACTCTCATTACTGGCTTCCTCCCTCTTTACGAAGTTAAGGTTCGTCTAAGGTTATTTAGGATAACATAAAACATACCCAAGGTCAATTGTCGTATATTTGTTGCGACAGAGACAAGGGGTAAGAACGTCATAAACATAGGATAGCTAATAAAAAAGCGGCTATTGCCGCACTCGAGTTTTGGGATAAATAAGACAGGAATACTGGCCAGCTTTACAATAAATGCATTCTTCACCAATAAGTCGCGCTATTTCGGCCAACTTCTTTAGCAATATTGGAATCTTGTGCTTTCCATTAAAGGAAACCTCATATACTCTACAACGGTCTTTAAAAACTACCCTTTCCTCATTTATCCAAACACCAAAGTTTGCAACTGTTGATGACGTAAAAGCCCCAAAATTATCAGATAGAAAAGTTCTTATATGCGATTCTACCGTTTCTCCCTCTGTTTTCACCTTAAGCTTCTTGTCGGGAATTAAAAAAACCGCTGGTCGTCCAAGATCTACAAGTCTATAGTGTGAGCTTTTAGAAAATTTTGCCCACTTACTACTCGTCCTCATTCTTGCCCCGTTTTTTCAAAGATAATAAAAACGATACACTAAAAATGGTATTTTGTCAATTATTTGTTGTTATGTTGGTTTAAGAACCTTTTTTTAAATTGAATAAATGTATTATTTTTTATTGATTTACGGATCTGTTCGAGCAGATTATTGAAGAACCAGACGTTGTGAATAGTGGCATAGCGCTGGGCTTTTTGTTTCTTTTTACCATTATCTTTAAACAATTTATATAACCTTGCGCGGGTTATTCCAGATCGGCATGCTGGGCATTTGCATCCTGTTTCCAGAGACGAATTTTTATTTGCATATTTCCTCTTGCGAATGTCGTAATGGTCCTTGGCGGTCCAGATACGACCGTGACGGGCTTCGCGGGTAGGGATGACGCAGTCAAACAAATCTATGCCTTGTTCAACGGCATTAAAAATATCTTCCACTTTGCCTATTCCCAGCAGGTGTCTCGGTTTTTCTTCCGGCAAGTGGGGGACGATCCATTTAAGTGTCTTAACCATTTCGTCTTTTCCGAAAGAGCCCCCGATACCTATGCCGTCAAAAGGAAGAGAACCGATAAATTTAGCGCTTTTAATCCTCAACGATTTATATCTTCCGCCCTGCACAATTCCAAACAATTGTTGATGTTTTCCGTTTAACCCCGAACGAGAAACCTCGTTTCCATACGGGGCATGCTTTTCACTTTTTACTTTGCACTTTAAACTTATTTTGGCCCACCTGTGAGTTCTCTCGAGCGCTTTTTTATTATAATCAAAGTCATCCAAAGGAGAGGTACATTCGTCGAAAGCAAAGATGATATCAGCTCCGAGTTTTTCCTGAATTTTTATTGAAAGCTCCGGCCCCAGAAATCTTTTCTCACCGTTTATCATAAAACAAACGCCTTTTTCAGTAATTTTTACATTCCTTCCCCTGTGGATAATCGACTTCGCAAGTCGATTATCCACAGGATTTAGGATTTTGCCGATACGGTTTTCTTGTCCGAAGCCCAAAGAAAATACCTGGAAACCCCCGCTGTCGGTCATTATGGGAATATTAGCGCCGAGACGCTTATGGACGAAACTAATCCTGCTTGCTCCGCCCCTACTTGCAAGGGCGGAGTCCCAGAGATGGTAAGTGTTGCAGATGACTATTTGGGTTTTTGTCTTTTTTATATCTGACGGTTTCAGACACTTTACCTCGGCATGAGTCGCCACTATTACATAAGACGGCGTTTGGATTGTGCCATGGGGCGTGCTTAAAACGCCCAAGCGGGCTCGGGTTCTGCTGTCTTTATGGATTATCCTGAACATAGCTTTAAATTATAGGTAAAGGCGGGCTAATTTAAAAGGAGACGGGCGTGTCTCCTTTACTCTTTCTTTTGGTAGTCCTTATACAAATAGTTCTGTCTCTCGAAGACATCGCCTCTCCATAATGCCCAGTATCTGTCGACGATAGTTAGTGATTTCATTACGACAATTCCACCAAACTCTTCCAAAACCATCTCAATGTTGGCTCTGCTAAGGTTGAACATTCCCCAGCCCCTTGAATATGGCCTGGTCATCCAAGCGGAAAGCCGTTTGATGTAGAACTTCTCGATGTCAACATACATCACGCCTTCCGATCTGACGATGATGTCTTCGATATCACCATTAGCTCTCTGTCCGGGCCTCGGCTTAAAGTTGATGACATAGTATGGACGGTTGTCGACCATCTCTATCTTCACGATGATAAAGTCATCAAGTTTGACCATCGCTTCCAGGACTTTTATCATGTCGAATCTCTGGGACGAAGACCTGCCTTCCCTGACAGGTTTGCCGTTCTTTTCCACTAGGTGTTCTCTGCCGCCGGACTCAATGAGAACGACCTCTTCTTTGTCCCTATCGGTGACTTGTTCGTTGTCGTTTAGATTGTCTACCGTATAGACTCTTTTATAGGTTAATTTTGCCCTTTTTATGGTTTCGTTCTCTCTCGCTTTTGTTATTACTGTTTGAGTGATGAACTCGGCGGTTTGAGGAGAAGCCTGAATTGGTTCTGTCTGTGTTTGGCCGGCGCTTTTGGTCGACTGTAACTCGAAGAACATAATGCAGGTCAGGGCGGAAGACAGAAACAGTCGCCTTTTCATTGTTTTCAATCCCTTCTTTTTAAGAAACAGATGGGGACACATTATCAGAAATTCACATTTTTTTCAATTTTTAATGGGTATGCTATACTGAAGTCTATGAATAGAGTAACCATATACACAACCCCGACTTGTGCCTACTGCAAAATGGCAAAAGATTATTTTAAATCTAAGGGCTTGAGTTATGAAGAACATGATGTGTCCAAAGATATTCCGAGACAGAAAGAAATGATACAAAAAACCGGCCAATTCGGCGTTCCTGTCATAGACATAGACGGGAAAGTAGTTATTGGATTTGATAAACCAAAGATTAACGAATATTTAGGAATAAAATAAATTTATTTATGTCCAAAAAAGAAATTAAACCGTTAGCGTACGATGCCGGAGTATTGAGAGGCATCTCGCAAAAGACTGTCGAGATACACCACGGCAAGCTCTATGCCGGGTACGTGAATAAGTCAAATGAGATTTCAGATAAATTAGGAATATTGAGGGAAAGTGGAAATTTTGAAGGCAACCAGACATACAGTGAATTAAGGGGCTTGAAGCAGGGTGAGACATTTGCCAAGAACGGAATGTATCTTCATGAAAATTATTTTGCGATTCTTGGCGGAGACGGTGTTCCAAGAGGGGAAGTAAAACAAGCGATTGAAGAAAAGTTTGGTTCGATGGACGAATTTTTTAAATATTTTTCTGCCTGCGGTATGGCAGCAAGAGGATGGGCGATTTTAGCTTGGGATATGCAGGAAAAGAAATTGATGCAATATAATTGTGATGCTCAAAATCATGGCGGAGTTTGGGGCTGTATTCCGATTATTGCCCTAGACGTTTACGAACACTCTTATTTCATAGATACCGGCTCTGATCGGGCGGCCTATATCAAGGCATTTTTTGACAATCTCAACTGGGACAAAATAGAAGAATTCTATCAGAAGGCGAAACGAGGCGAAGTCGAGTGAAGTCCTGTACCAAGTCAAGCCCGTCTTATTTCCCGTGTTTTTCTTAGACACCCTCTTCTCTTAAATCTTTGGGCAAATTCCGTAAAAAATTGACGAACCACTAGAGCTGTGCTATCATAAGGCACAGTTTTTAGTTCGCTAACAAAGGAATAAGAGACAATGACCGAGAAGACAGCGGTTCAACAGGGTTTTTTCTGGCATGTCCATCATACTATTTTCTTGGAATGGTGCTATGACTATGAAGAGAGAGCCCAGTATATCCGTACGAATAAGCCACAGAATGAACAAGAGATCCGCCTAAGGTTATTCAAGCCTGTTCAAGGCAGATTACCCGAAGCAGTAGTTAAGGCGCGGCAAGTCTACGATGAGGCAAGACCAGCTTTCGATAAGGCATATCAAGCCTACAATGAGGCATATCAAGTCTATGGTAAGGCAAATCAAGCCTACATTGAGGCATATCAAGCCTACGATAAGGCATTAATAGATAACACGGCCAAGATAGAAGCCCTGCATGCCAATGAGTGTCCTAATTGTCCCTGGAATGGACACACAATATTCCCAAACAGCTAGATAAGGATTAGTGCGGCAGCCCCGCACTTTTTTATTATCCATGTTTTTTAAAATTAAATCCGGCATGCCATAATAACCTTCCCGAGAAGGATGCGTTTTTTATCTCCAACTTGCAAACCATACCCGCGCTTCATATGTTTTTTGAGAAAGAGGAAGGCCGTAGGATAGGGGCGCGAAGAAAATAAATGCGGCGATGGCGGCAATCACAGTTCCGGCGAAAATTTTGCGGGAATTTTTGCTTTTATCTACAAGATAACAAAGCATCATAATTGCGAAAATTAGGGCGGTCAGATAATGATACAAGAACATCACCCGCTTAACGCCGATAAAAGGCAGTAGGTTGAGGAAGTATCCACCTAAAAGGATTGCTAAAACCTTATCCGGCGCTCTTTTCTTAATACTTAATACCAAATACTTAATACTGATTGCGACAGCAATCATAGAAGCCCACCAAATTACAGGATTGCCGAAGAGGTATATTCTCGCGCTATCTTTTACCCAGTAATATATCGGTCGGATCATAAGCGGCCATGTGTACCATTGGCTTGAATAAGGATGGGTGGCAGTAAGCCGCTGGTTTGATTTGTACATTTCAATGTTCAGATCCCAGATATTTTTAACCATATTATTTTTTCTGAAGTCAGGTTTCATGAAAGCGTCACCGGAGCCGGGGTTTGGCAGAAATGTAAAGTGCAAAGCGAAAGCCAAAAAATAAACAGCCGCTGATATGATAAAATAAGAAGTAAATTTTGAGAAATTAACAAAGCTTCTGCCTTTTCTGCCGAAGGCAGACCCGTCTCTGGCGGGAAACCACAATGTATACACTTCAATAAGTATTGGTAACGCGATGAAACTTAGTCCGACCCATTTTATGGAAACAGCCAGACCGCCGAAAACCGCCATCAGCAGATATCTCTTTTTGAAATATAACAGAAGTGATGCAAAACCAAACAGAAACAGAAATGAGTCTAGAAGTATGAATCGAGACTGAGTTAAAAGGGCGTTTTCAAAAACAATAAGAAGTCCTCCGGTGAAAGCGGCTATGCGGCTCATTCCAAGTTCCAGAATAAGCAGATAAACAATGAGAGGCAGCAATAACCCGGCCAAGGCGGGTAAAAACCTCAATACCAGATATTTATTATCCGGGAACTCTTTGCCTATTTCCGTAAAACTAAATTCTGGCTTAAAATCAAATAATTTGGCGAATCCGGCTATCATCAATTTTCCCAAAGGCGGATGGATGTCAAAATAGTATTCGCCCGTATAATATCCTGATACGAATTTCCCGAAGTGGACCTCGTCAAAGACAGTCTCATTGGGATAACCGAAAAAGGCGAAATGCGTGATAATGCTTAAGGCCAAAATGATTAGAACAGCTGTTTTGTTGGTCATAGGGTTATGATATGATAAACTTAACTCATAATCCATATGGAAAAGTACGATCTCATTATTATTGGCGGCTCTGCCGCCGCCACTACGGCGGGTATTTATGCCGCAAGGCGCGGGCTTAACTTTAAAATTATATCCAAAGACTTGGGCGGAGAGGTGGCGACGTCAGGAGAGATAGGTAATTGGCCCGGAGACGGAATGACCGACGGTATTGCTTTGGCTGATAAGTTTAGAAAACATCTGGAGCAGTATAAGGTTGATATTGAAGAAGGAGTCGAGGTTGAAAGAGTTCAAAAAGATGAGAGCGGCACACTTCTTGTCAAGACAAAAAATGGCCAGAATTATAACGCAAAGACAGTTATTGTCGCTACCGGCGTTCATCCGCGGCCATTGAACGTTTCTGGCGAGAGAGAATTCAGAAATAAGGGAGTGAGTTATTGCACTACTTGCGACGGGCCGTTGTTTGGTGGAAAGATCGTAGCCGTTGTTGGCGGCGGAAATTCAGCCCTGGAGTCGGGTCTTATGCTGGCTGACATTGCTTCGAAGGTGTATGTGATAAATAAGAACCCCGGATTCAAGGGGGATGATATGCTGATAGAGAATTTAAAAAAGAAACAAAACGTTGAAATAATATACAATGCCAACACCACCGAGATCGTGGGGGATCAATTCGTGACAGGCCTTAGATACAATGACAATTCGCCAACTGGCGAAGGCAAGCCTCAGGAACTCAAAATAGACGGCGCCTTTATCCACATAGGCATGATACCCAATTCAGAGATCGTTTCAGAAGAAGTTGAGAAAAATAAATTCGGAGAGATAAAAGTCAATGCCAACTGCGAAACGAATATATCCGGTCTCTATGCCGCTGGAGATGTGACTGATGTACCGTTCAAACAGATAGTAATAGCCGCCGGGCAGGGATGTATAGCAACGCTTTCTGCGGTTCAATATCTAAATAGGCTAAATATCTGACCCAACAAAAATGAAAATTTATCTTGCCACTGATCATCGCGGTTTTGAATTGAAAGAAAAAATAAAAGGGTGGTTGAAGGAGCGGGGATATGAGTACGAGGATATGGGCGCTTTTGAGTTTGATAAAGATGACGATTACCCCGACTTTATTTCAAAAGCGGCGGAAAAAGTGTCCCAAGATCCGGATAATTCAAGAGCAATAATTCTTGGCGGTTCAGGACAAGGGGAGGCAATGGTGGCCAATAGGTATAAAGGAGTTAGGGCGGCGGTTTATTATGGCGGAAGTGCCGATTGGGTGGTTAAAACCACCAGAGAGCATAATAATTCTAATGTTTTGTCTTTAGGCACTTCTTTTCTAGCCGATGATGAGGCTAAAAAAATGATCAAGCTTTGGCTAGATACGCCCTTTTCAGGAGAAGAAAGACACAAAAGACGCCTTTCAAAATTCTAATTAAAAAGGGGCTCATTGCCCCCCGCCCAGTTTTAAAGCCTGATTCATATAAACTGTGCCTATCCACAAGGCCAGAAGAACTTCTAAACCAGAAATAACCAGCCCAATCGGTAGAGATATGGCCCACGTTTTCCAGTTGGACATTTTTTCTCCAAAAGAACTACTGATTTAAAACTAACATGACGGTAATTCCAAATCAACTAAGGGAAATTGTAAAAGGCGAAATCGTTACGGATGATAATACATTGAAAGCATATGGTCGTGATGCCAGTATTTTTGAAGTAAAACCAGAGATGGTGGTGAAGCCGAAAGACATCGATGATATAAAAAATCTGGTCAAATTCATCTCTGGCCGTAAATCATCCGATCCCAGCCTTTCACTAACTGCCCGAGCCGGCGGTTCCGATATGTCCGGTGGGCCGTTGAACGAGTCCGTTATTTTGGATTTCACAGCGCACATGAACAGAGTATTGGGGGTAAAAGAGATTCCGCCGCTCGGTGGATATGCGATTGTTGAGCCGGGTGTTTTTTACAGGAATTTTGAAAAAGAAACTCTAAAGAAGAGCTTGCTCCTTCCTTCATATCCAGCTTCCCGCGAGCTCTGTACCGTCGGCGGTATGGTGGCTAATAATTCCGGCGGTGAAAAATCGTTGCGCTACGGAAAAACGGATGAGTATGTTGAAGAACTTAATGTTGTTTTAAGCGACGGCAACGAGTATGTCTTTAAGCCTCTGACTTATAATGAATTGGAACAAAAAAAGTTCCAGGAAAATCTTGAAGGGAAAATATATCGCGAGACGTATGATTTGTTAGAGAAGAATCGCGAAATTATTCAGCGGGCGAAACCGAATGTGTCCAAGAACTCTGCCGGTTATGCTTTGTGGGATGTGTGGGACAATAACAAATTTGATTTAACCAAGCTTATCGTCGGTTCGCAGGGAACTTTGGGTATTATAACCAAGATAAAATTCCGGCTTATCAAACCGGCAGAATATTCTAAACTCCTAATTATATTTATTAAAGATTTGAACAAAATAGGTGATTTAGTGATTTATTTGAACAAATATGGTCCGGAAAGCATGGAGTCATATGACGATAATACTCTGAAGTTGGTTTTTAAAATATTTCCCGAATTGGTTAAAAAAATAGGTATTGGAGTTTTATTCAGGTTTATTCCCGATGTCTGGGCTATTATGACCGGAGGCGTCCCTAAACTTGTAATTCTGGCAGAGTTTACCCCGCACCAAACTGATCCGCTGACCGTCATTAAGAAAAGAGGCGGGTTTGGTGCGGGGCAGGCCGGAGAAAGTGAAAGTGATTTAAAGCTGAGAGTGCAAAAAATAAAAAAGGAAATCGAGTCAAAATTTAAAGTCAGAACAAGAATTGCCGAAGATTCTGTCGATATCCAGAAATATTGGACCATAAGGCGGGAAAGTTTCAATTTGCTTAGAAAACATGTAAGGGGCAGGAAGACCGCTCCGTTCATTGATGATATTATCGTCAGGCCCGAACATTTGCCGAAATTCCTACCCGAACTTAATGAAATATTAGACGAGTATAAAGACCATATGATCTATACCGTAGCCGGTCATCCGGGGGATGGCAATTTTCACATTATTCCGCTGATGAACCTTTCAGACGAAAGATCGAGAAATATAATCCCGGAATTGTCAGCCAGGGTTTATGATCTGGTTATCAAATACGGCGGCTCGATAACGGCTGAACACAACGACGGTTTAATAAGAACGCCCTATCTTGAAAAAATGTACGGCAGAGAAATCTGCGGGTTATTTGCGAAAGTGAAAGAAATTTTTGACCCGATGAATATTTTTAATCCCAACAAAAAAGTCGGAGCTGACATGGGATATGCAATGAAACACATTAAAACCAATTGATCATGATTCAAATAGTCCCCTCGATACTTACAAATTCGTCTGAAGAGTTTGAGAAAATGATGCATTTGATAGAACCACATTTTTCAAGCGTCCACTTGGATATTGCCGACGGCGTTTTTGTGCCCAATACAACCATAAAAGGCATAGATGAACTGGAGAAGACGCGTACGCCGCTTAAGATGGCCGTTCATTTGATGGTCTGGGAACCGGAGAATACTCTTGAAACATGGCTAAATACTGGGGTTGAGACGCTTATCTTTCACATAGAATCAACTGGAAAAATGGACGAATTGATAATTAAAACCAGAGAAAAGGGAAAAAGGGTTGGCATTGCCATAAACCCCGACACTTCTTCAGAAGCGGTCGGCCCCTTCGTAAATAAAATCGATTTTGTCCACTTTATGACCGTTAACCCCGGATTTTATGGGAGCGAGTTCAAAGAAGAAGTTTTGGGTAAAATAAAGGACTTCAGTCAACAGTATCCCGATATTGAAATATGGGTGGATGGAGGCATTGATTTAACCACAGCAAAAAAGGTTGTTGAGTCGGGGGCGGACGTTTTAATTGTTGGCAGCTATTTTTTTAAGCAAAGCCAAGATTTTGGCGAAGCGCTTGAGAATATGAAAAAAGTGGTCTCATAGTGTATACTTTTAATATATGTTTCAAAAAAACAAGTTCGATATTATAACCATAGGCTCAGCCACGAGGGATATTTTTATGAAGAGCGAGCAGTTCAAGATAGTGGAAGATAAGAGTTTTGCCACCGGGCAGGGGGAGTGCTTTGCGCTTGGTTCGAAGATAGAAATAAAGGACATAGTGTTTGCATCAGGAGGAGGCGGTACCAATACGGCGGTTACATTTGCCAGACAGGGTCTTAAAACCGCTTGTGTCGGCGCGATAGGCGATGATTTCAACGGTAAAGATATTCTTGACGAATTAAGTCGCGAAGGAGTAAGTGTCGACCATTTTCAGATCAATAAGGACGGTCATACCGCATACTCTGTTATTCTTGTCCACGAAAGCGGGGAAAGGACGATCTTGTCCTACAAAGGCGAGGGGCAGAATTTTGATGTTAAACAGATACCGTTCGATAAATTCAAAACAAAGTGGCTGTTTCTGGATAGCTTGGGTGGGCACTATGATCTGCTGGAAACGGCGGTGAACTGGGCCGTTAAAAACGGCGTAAAACTGGCAACTGATCCGGGCGGTAAAGAACTTGATCACGGTCTAGAAAAACTAAGACCCCTTCTCAAGCACTTTTCTATCGTTAAAATGAATCAAGAAGAGGCGGCTAAACTGACTGGGATTGATTATAAAAACGAAAGTGAGATTTTTAAATTTATGGACGAAATTGTGGATGGGATTTTTTTGATGTCAAAAGGCCCAGACGGGGTAGTGGCGTCGGACGGCAAGAATATTTACAGAGCCGGAGTTCCTGATTCGCCGGTGGTTGAAAGAACCGGAGCGGGGGATGCGTTTGCTTCAGGATTTGTTTCACAAATCCTGACAGCGACAAGTAACAAGCGACAAGCGACAAGCGATGATATTGTGAAAGCAATACAATTTGCCACAGCCAATGCTTCATCGGTGGTGGCGCAATATGGAGCAAAAGCGGGGATACTTAAGAAAGGCGACTGGGGCCCATGGAAATTAATTGATGTAGAAATTTCTACTATCAACTGATTTCTAAACTAAAAACTAAAATTGAAAAATGAAAAACGACAGCGTAAAACTAAAAACTGAATTAGTTCTCCCGGTTTTGACTTTTTAGTTGTCGGTTTTAGATTTTCATTTTTATTTTTTAATTATGAAAGATTCATATAACAAACTTGCCCGCATATTGAGAGTTTCTCCGGAGCTTCTTTTGAATTTGGACCAGAAAATGTCAGCAATAAGCGGACAAGAGGGGGTAATAGAAGACATAGCCAACCAAAACGACATACTTGTTTCTCGAACCTTGACCGAATTGGGGCTAAGCAGGGAATCGAAGGCCGAGGAAGTATACAACGCGCTGGTTCACCGCCTTATTTATCTTGACCAACAACTTTACGAGGCGCTTGATAAGCCGGACCTTGCTCAAATGTCGGTTGCTTGCGGAAAGTTATGCGAAATGGCCTTTCAGGTTTTTACTCCTCCAAGAGGGCTGTTTATTAAGAGAGAGAAGGTTGCTGATCTGCTGGATAAACACAAACCAGACAATCTTCTTAATCATTTTGGTTATGCCACTACGCAGGAGCTTATAGAAAAAGAAGGGTTTGCTTCCGTGGTCAGCGCTCTTCGTTTTACGCAAAGCAATGAATGGATGCACAAATTCTTCGAAGAGTCATACGGTTCTTTGACTGTCGATGATTTTGAAGAAAGAAGCGTCGAGCTGATAGTGCTTGACCAAAAATGGCTTTCGGTGGCGGAGAAATTCTTGGAGAAAAAATACCACAATATCAGCCACCTTAAAGAATACGGCATCATTTTTGTTATTCCTCTCCCGATAGATACTCCTGGGGAAACGATGCGCATGTTTACGCTTATTCTCCACTATCTTCACGAGGTGCCCTTCTATTCAGCGCTGTTTAGAAAATTTATGGAAAACGAGGACTTCATTTCCAAACTTCAGTCGCTTTTGCGTGGCGATGTTTCCGAGGAGAAAATGCCGGACGGAGGAAGGCTTGTCTGGCGGGTTGTTCAAAGATATTTGGCAAAAGACGACGAGTCAGATTTTCGTCTTGTTGAGCCGCATTTAAATCCAGAAGCAGAGCATTGGTTCAGGGCCGAGGAGGATCTGGGTCGTTTATCAAGGATGCTTGGAAAGAATGAGGGCCGGTTGAATCTTGGTTATTGGACAGGCCTCGATTTTGTGGGAGACTTTTTTAAAGACGAAAAAGGTGATGAAAAACTCATAAGTTTTGACTTGATAGATCTTATAATGTCGGTTGTCAAAAAAGGAGAGATCAAGTATCTCTATCATCAGCAGGAAGCGTTATGGAACAAAATATTCTCCGAATACATGGGACGGGAAAGAATGAACAGGCTAGTCGAAGAAAATATAATAAAAGGATTTATTGAATTATAGTTATTAAATATTTTTTGACTAACTCTAATTCTTATAAACAATGGAATCTTTGAACTACTATTTACAACAAGCTCGGCAACTGCACACGGCTCTTGGGCACTTTAACTTTGCCACGGCAGATGTGTTGAGAGGTATTGTGGAGGCGGCAAAGGATGCCGGTGCTCCGGCCGTTATGGTGGGAACATCCGAGGGTGAGGCGGACTTTATTGGTCTTAAGGAGGCCGCTGCTTTAGCTCGGGCATTACGCGAAGAGTATGGTTTCCCGGTATTTCTCAACGCCGACCATTTTAAGAGTTTTGATAAGTGTAAAGAGGCAATAAATGCCGGTTATGATTCGATAATTATAGACGCTTCTAAACTTCCCAACAAAGAAAATATCACGCTAACAAAACAAGTCGTAGATTATTGTCGTTCAGTGAACCCGGATATTTCTATAGAAGGTGAACTTGGATATTTGCGTGGTTCCTCGGAAGTTCAAGCAAAAATTGAAATAAGTCCGACAGACTATTCTAAGCCGGAAGAGGTAGCGGATTTTGTTTCACGAACAGGGGTTGATCGTATGGCTATTGTTTTCGGCAATATCCACGGAATTGTTACTGACCAGGAAGAGAAGTTGGATATCGAACATTTCTCGAAGATTATAGCCGTAGAACCCCGGCCCTACTATATTCTTCACGGCGCGTCAGGCCTTTCAGACGACGACGTAAGAGCCGCCATTAAAGAGGGAATAACCAATGTCCATTTCAATACTGAACTCCGGGTGGCATACAAAGAAGGCATTCATCAAGTTTTTCACGATAAGCCCGGCGAAACCACCCCGTACAAATATTTAGCGCCAGCAGTTGAAGAAGTCAAAAAAGTCGTCGCTAAAAAGATACATTTGTTTATGGAGAAATAAATTTTGTTGTAATGTGTTCATGAATTTTACTATGAAGAAAGAGCCATCTCCAACTTTAGATACAGAGAGAGTCAATGACGCCAAAGAGGGAGTTTTATACGGACACTTTTTGATTATTGATGATAAAAATAGGTATGCTAGGCGCAATGAGCCAGAATTGCAAGAGGGCAAGATCATTCACTATTTGAACGTGATCAACTTTTTGGACGGAGATAAGAGGTTTCATCGCTTTAAACTTCTTAAGCAGATAGGTGGACTAGAGTATATTTTTACCCTAGCCGAATCCTTTGGATCTTATTCGGTATCATTCAAAACAAAGAAATATGAATATGCTATTGTGGGTTTGCATCCAGAAGACAGAGATGTTCTCTTCAGGACATTGGCGGATTTTATTAAAAGTGTTGCGGAATTCGATCAGAATATTAAAGAAATTATGGCTTCTCCGGCTGATGCCCCTTATTCAAGAAAGGAAATGGAAGCGTGTATAGAAGAAATACTTACTTCTCCAAACAACCAACTGACAAAAGAAGAAATAGTCTCGGAATATAGGGGTAATCAGGTTTTTGATCTATATTTTCGACTATTCGATAAAGTTTTTGAACGTAGCTTAAAACAAAGACATAGATCAGGCGGAAGATCACGTCTGTTTAAATCAATGTTTAGAAAATATCTTCCCGGATGGGAGATAAGTAACGATTTTTCTATTGGCCATGACTTCGTTTTAAAGCGTAGATAACAATTGCATTTTAATCGTTTTTTTGATAACATAATCCAAGATTATTTAATATGACTAAATCTCAACAAAAAATTGAATTGAATGCTCAAAAAAGGGAAGTGTTGGGCAGCGGGGTCAAGAGGCTAAGAAGAGACGGATACATTCCGGCGGTTTTGTATGGAAAAGGCCAGGAATCTCTCCCGCTCCAGGTTTCTCTTAAGGACTTCAACAAGACACTTAAAATAGCAGGGGAGTCAACTTTGGTTTATGTGAATGTTAATGGCCAGTCATATCCGACCATTATCCACGATGTTTCAAGGGATACGCTGACCGACGGTATTTTACACGCCGATTTTTATAAAGTTCGTTTGGATGAGAAGATCAAGACCAATGTGCCGGTTGTGTTCATTGGCGAGTCGCCGGCGGTTAAAGAGTTAGGCGGTATCTTTGTCAGGAATGTGAATGAACTTGAGGTTGAGGCGCTTCCACAAAATTTGCCTCATGAATTGACTATCGATATTTCAGCGTTGAAAAATTTCGGCGACAAGATAACCATTAAGGATTTAAAACAAGGATTAGGCACTCTTGCGGAATTAACCGCTGAAGACGACGATGCTATTATAGCTACCGTTCAAGAACCGATGTCGGAAGAGGAACTCAAGGCATCTCTTGAAGCGCCAACAACCGGCGTAGAAGACGTAGAAGTTATCAAGAAAGAGAAGGAAGAAGAGGTTGTTGAAGAAGCGGTGGAAACTTCAGCTGGCGAGCAAAAGTAGCTTGTAAGATTGATGGTATTTTTCTTTCTTGCTATTTTTAAGGTATGACTTTTAAGCCAAAACAACTTGATCCGGAGGCCGTTAAGGTGTTCAGTGAAACTGAAGTTGGTACATTGCTTGAGAATATTGACGGGAAGCTGGATTTAATTTTGGAAGGCCAGAATGGGATATGCGAGGATATTAGGGTCGTGAAAAGTGGCTACCAAAGTTTAGATAAACGGGTGGCTAAAACAGAGGCTCGTTTAGACGTTGTTGAAGCAAGATAAGATTCTGTGTACCCTTAGTCATTAAAAACTCCAGCGTTTGCCGGAGTTTTTCGCTAATTAGCCCAATACGTAAATCGGCTTACGTATTTAAAAATCCGCCGAAAAGACCGATTTTTTATTGTTTATGGTGAGCTGTGTCCAGGTCTTGACACAGTAGGCATTAAATAGTAATATGGCAATCGAAGGTGGGGGAGGTGGCAACATGAAAAGGACCGAAGTAAAGAGGATAATGGTTGATTCGCTCAGATTGGCTGAAGAGTGCAAGAAGGAAGCCAGAACAAGTTCGGCAACAGCCGATGGTATCATGACGGCTATAATTGCAGTGGGTATTTTTAGAACTCTTTGTCGGATGCCCCAATCTGAAAGTGATTCTCCTGTAGTTTCGGACGAAAATGGTAGATACCAAGAAGTAAATTTTGAAAAACCTGAGCGCAACTTAACAAAAAAGAGTAGCACTCAATCATACGGTTTTCCGCCAAAGGGATTAGGGATCTGGTAATCTGTTGACGGCCTAGTAAGACTCACAAAGAGTTCGCTCTTCTGTGAGCTTTTTATTTTTAGAACTTCGTCAATTAACGCCAAAGCATCCAGAGAGCGAAGCTGTTAAATAATTTTTATAGCGTTTACGCCCCCTTACTACAAATCTAAGATAATTTGGATATTGTTCAGGCAATCCGAGCCACCAAAAAACTGCTTGATATATCAAACAGTTTTTTGGTGTAGCTCTCAAAAATTTAGCCGGAAAACCCGCCTAAATTTTATCTCATAAAACTTAGGCGGGGCAAACGGATGCTAAATTTTTGTCTGAACAATGATAAATTATCGTAGGGATTTGTTAATGGGGCGGAAGGCGTAAAAAATTATTTAGCAGTTTCGCTCTCATTCATTCCAACAGCTAATTTTTCGAATATCTTATCCAAGTCGCCGTTGAGGATGCGGTCTATGTTGCCCCAGCTTTTTTTGATCCGGTGATCGGTAATGCGGTCTTGGGGAAAGTTGTAGGTTCTTATCTTCTCCGAACGCTCGCCGGAGCCTACCTGCTTTCTTCTCTCCTCGGTAATGTTTCCGGTTGCTTCCATCTTTTTGATCTCCAATAGTTTCGAGCGCAGTATTTCCATTGCCTTGTCTCTGTTCCTTTGCTGGCTTCTTTCAGAGCGGGATGAGACGACAATTCCTGACGGCTTGTGGAGTACCCTTACGGCCGTCTCAACTTTATTGACATTCTGTCCTCCCGGGCCACCGGCTCGAGAAAAACTCACCTCTATTTCATCCGGCCTTATTTGAACGTCACTCTCGGTGGCTTTTTGGAGTACCGCAACTGTGGCCGTAGAAGTGTGAACGCGTCCTGATTTTTCTGTTTTGGGAACACGTTGAACTCGGTGGACTCCCGACTCATTGGTCATTCTATCAACCCCCTCTCCTTTCAATTCAAATACCATTGACTTATAACCGCCTATGTCGTTCTGGTTGTAGTCGATTACCTCAAAACCCCACCCTTTTGTTTGGGCGTATCTTTTGTACATATTGAATAAATCTGCGGCAAAAAGAGCGGCTTCATTACCGCCCGTTCCAGCTCTTATTTCGACTATTACACTATTCGCCATTTTATAACTTGCTGGCCGCTCTCCGACTGACAACGTCGGAGTACGCTCTTGGCCAATATTTTCGTTAAAAACTCCGTTTGCTCCTCACCATATTATAATATGGCTTGTCGCAATACTCGCTTTTGCCTCAATCTTGACCAAGCCAGCCATATTCCAAAGAGATTTATTTGCTCTTTTTCACTTTCTCCGCCGATCTTTCTAATCGTTTCTTGAACTTTTCAACTCTTCCTCTGGTGTCCAGTATTTTTTCCGTGCCAGTATAAAAAGGATGGCACTTTGCACAAATACCGGTGTTGATTTCTGGCAATGTCGAACCGGTGACCCATTCATTGCCGCAAGCGCATTTCACCTTGGCGTTCGGATAGTATTGTGGATGTATGTCTTGTTTCATGGCTAATTAACGGCTATTCTAATATATTATCTTGTTAAAGTCAAAGTTGTGGCGCGGGAGTGTTGATTTTTTTAATCCGTTGATGTAATATATCAAGGTTGAAATATGCCAGGCAGTGAAAGTCTCGACTGCCTGGCGACAGTGTAATTATTTGGGACTGCTATTATTTGGTATGGCAGAATTTAACAGCGTACAAATTCCTTATGAGGATATGCTTAGAGCAGGTATGCATTTCGGTCGTAAAAAGACCGTTTTTAACCCTGCAATGGAAAGGTATGTTTTCACGGTCAGGGATGGCATTTGCATAATCGATCTTTTGAAAACCCAGACCCAACTAAACAACTCGATAGAATTTATCAAGACAACTATCGGGAACGGAGGCCTGGTTTTGTTCGTATCTCTTACCAAACAGTCTTCTGATAAGGCGAAGGACTTAGCTGAATCATTGAATATGCCCTATGTTCTTGATAGGTGGCTTGGAGGAACCTTAACCAACTTCAAGGTTATAAGCGAGAGGGTCAAAAAACTTGAGGAAATGGAACAGGCTCAAAAGAGCGGAGAACTTGATAAGTACACGAAAAAGGAACGAACCGTGTTCGCAAAAGAGCTTGAAAAGATGCAAACCAAATTCGGCGGACTCAGAAAATTGACAAGAGTGCCGGATGCTATTTTTGTCTCTTCTTTAAAGGAAAGTGAATTGCCGGTTCATGAAGCCAAGAGAATGGGCGTGAAAATAGTCGGTATCGCCAATACCGACTCCAATCCGGAAGAGATCAACTATATCATTCCCGCAAACGACAGATCTAAAAAGTCGGTCGACTTGATAATCGAAGCAATAAAGAAAGAAGTTTTGGAAAACTAATTGTGGAGAAGGACCCGTGTTTTAGCCGGGCCTGCGTAGATATTAGGATACAAAGTAAATGGCAAGTGATTTGGAAAAAATAAAACACCTTCGCGACTCAACGGGTCTGTCTTTGGGTCAGATCAAAAAATCTCTTGATGAGGCTGGCGGAGATGTGGCAAGGGCTATGGAGGCACTTAAGGCCCACGGTATCTCTGTTGCGGAGAAGAAGTCGGCTCGCGAGGTCAAAGAAGGCGTGGTTGACGCATATATCCACGCCACCAAAAAACTGGGCGCCATGATAGAGGTTTTGTGCGAGACAGATTTTGTGGCCAGAAACATAGAGTTTCAAAAATTAGCCCACGAATTGGCAATGCAAGTCGCGGCTGCAAAACCGGGAACAGTGGAAGACTTGCTATCCCAACCATTTATTAAAGACCAAGACATTACAGTCCAAGACTTTATCAATCAACACATCGCTAAGCTGGGAGAGAATATACAGATAGGCAGGTTTGAAATATTTCAGTTGTAAATCCTAAACCCTAATCTCTAAACACTAAACAAGCTCAAAATTCAAATCTCCAAAATTTTATAATTTTGGGATTTCATTATTAGAAAGTTGTTTAGAAATTAGAAATTAGAAATTAGAAATTTGTTTCTTCTTATCCCCCTTATTTTAATTGTGATATCAGCTGGCGGGGTTTTATTTATTATCTGGCGAAAATTGCCGCGCCTTGAAAAGTTGGCTGAAGCTGAGAGCGTTAACAGAGCTTCTTTTCGCGGAGAGAGATCCGACAAAGACTCCGCTAAAACAGGAATCCTTTCCGAGACGCAAAGCCGGGTTTATGCGGAGAGTGGTTGGTGCCATGTTTTTTTTGATCTTTGTCCGGAGATCCGGAATTGGGCTAAGAATATCAAGGCGAAAGAATACAAGGAGATGTGGCTTATCGAAACAGAGAAGCTTCTTAGGCGACTTCGGGTGGCTTCATTAAAAATGGACCGTTTCTCCGATTCTCTCATCACGAAAATAAGAAAGCAGACCCATTCTGGCGGTAACTCTGCTTTTTCTGTTGAAGAGATAAAAAATCAGCAAGACACAAAGGCAGAAGATGGCAAAGTGGAGTTCAAGAAAAACGAGCAAAGATTAATAATAGAAATAGCGAAAAACCCCAAAAACGCGGCGCTTTACGAAGAATTAGGTGACCTTTATTCTGGGGCGGGTGATTATAAGGATGCCAAGGAATCATATGAAGCGGCGATAGAACTTAATTCTAACAGCGAAGGATTAAAGAAAAAACTCTCACAAATACTCGAAAAATTAGACCCCGTAAAATCGCAAAACGATTATGGGGCAGGCAAATCCGACGGTTCTCAAAATTAGTTTTTTGTGGTAAAATATATGTGTGCCTAGCGTTATTAAGCCACCTTAGCTCAGTTGGTAGAGCGCCACTTTTGTAAAGTGGATGTCGTCAGTTCGAATCTGACAGGTGGCTCTACAATTTGTTTAACAAATTGTCAAATCGGGGGTGTACTCAAGTAGTCAACGAGGGCAGACTGTAAATCTGCTGGCCATCGGCCTACGTAGGTGCAAATCCTACCGCCCCCACTCGATTCGTCACTCAAAGTGACTCACTCGTGGTAAACCACACCAAAAAGATCCTAGTGGTCTTTTTGAGCTTGACGAATCGAGTGCCCTGAGCGATAGTCGAAGGGCATATGTATTATATTTATATGATTAAAAATGGATACGATAAGTTATACGTTGGGTAAAAATTACCGACTAAATCAAATATTTGGTTGAAAGAATTAGATAAATTTGGTATAAATAAGAATCAGTTTTTTAAGGTTATTACTACTCCAGCCAGATCCTCGGGTACTTATAGGGAGAAATCAAAATGGGGAGTGTTAACCGTTTATTTTTCCAACATGAAGCTTAAAAAGCTGCTTGATAAAATGTTGCCGTTGTAGCTCAGTTGGTAGAGCAACTCCATGGTAAACTAAACTTGCCCATTATGGGAGTAATCTTATAATGAATCCCGAATAACGGTTAAAGGCCTTACACAGGTTCAGACCGTGGCGTATCATTATCATTGTATACGCCCGAACGACTGACAAGGGCTCCGACTTGAGTCGGAGAAGATACAGTCTAATCCTCCTATAAGCTCAGCGAAGTGGAGGTACTCATGAAGGAGTAGGTCGTCGGTTCAAATCCGACCAACGGCTCCACAATTAGACTTTCAGACAAAACACCGACTTTTTGATGGGACGCGCGAAGCGCGTCCCACTGATTTCCCCCCGCAGAATTCAGGATTTTTGGCGCGCTTGCGCGCACTAATTTGTTTTGGAGGAGGAGGTTCGAGCCAAAGATTTCTTTGGCAGCAACCTTTTTAGCAAAAAGGTTGCTATCCAATGCAATTTTTTCCATATTTCCCGCATCCTTTATCCACTTTTCCATCGGTTCGAGCCAATGTTTCTGCTTTTGTTGATTACGAGATATTTCCTCCTCCAGCGATTTTTTCTCGGATAGTAATTTAGACTTTTCAGCACGATATATTTCTTTGTCTATGTCTTGGTCTAAATAGCCGTCTAAAAGTCGCTGGAGCTTCACTGTGATATCCGTAATCATTTTTTGATTTTTCTCAACAAAAACAGAAACAGATTGGGCGGAATTGAGTTTATGCACTTTTTGCTTGCGAAAAAAGGATATGCTATACTATTCTCATATGGTAGGATTTAGAGAACGACTCTCGGCTATTAAAGGAAAACAGGAAGCCGCAGATCAAATGAAAAAGGAACAAGTTGAAAAAGCCACTGAAGAGGCTCGGCTTGAGCGTCAAGCAAAGCGTAGTGCGCTTTCTTCTGAATACTATACTGTTAGGGCAGAGTTTGCTCAAGCAGAGCAAACTGCAAATGAAGCGCGTGAAGCTATCTTACAAGCTGACGCTTTTGCTGCCGAACAAGGTGAAAATTTAGACCCTGAAGCAAGAGCAGAAATTGACACAATGAAAGTTGAAGCTAGAGAAGCACAACAAAGATTTGAAGAGCTAAAAACTAAATTGGACGCGCTTAGGGCGGAAATTTCTGCTTTTGAAGAATCCGTGGAATCTCAAACACAAGATGAATCTGTTTCAACAGATTCATCAGAATCTCCAGAAGATGAAGATGCGGAAGCTAAAACAAGATTGCAAGAAGAAGCAAACATCAGAGCTTTTGATCTTTGGGAGTCAATTTTAAAAAAAGCAAAATTATGGGACAAGTATGCAAGTCCATCAGAAATACAAGCGGCTTTACAACCAACAATAGACGCATTAAAACAATCTGGAAATTTAGTTGATTATCTTGCTCTAAAATCTGTAGATGGATTTAGTACGCGAATTGATATTTCTAGCGCCGCAATGCAAGAAGACCCTACCACTCTAGAGAAGGCGAGAACGGAAATACTTACCGCCGAACAAAACCGAGAAATAGATAACAGACTTCAAGAACTTGGAGAAGAGACAGCTTTTGCGTTAAGTTACCAAGCTAACAAAGCGGGTGTTAGTGTTGAAGAATTTCTTGCTAGTAATCCAGGCTTTTTAGCTCAAGTGGATAAAAATGCTTTAGATTTTCGATCTAGGACTATGGCAGAACTTTCACCGGAAGACAGAGGTAAAGTAGAAGAACAAGCAAATGCTAAATTAAATGCTATAAAAACTTACAATAGATTGCGAGAAGAAAATCTAAAAAGATCTGAGGGTATCAAAGGCCCAGCGAAAGATAGTGGAAAATATTTAGACGCCGCTAGCGAAGAATATCGAACAGGCATGGAAGCAGATATTGAAGCTGAACTCCAAGTATTAAAGTCTGAAGGTAAAATAGCCGAGTACCTGGCTCTAAAAGGTACTGTTGGTCCTAACTTTACGACTAATCCGCGTAATCTTGACTTCTTTAGAGTGAAAGATTTAGTAGAGATTGTAGCTAAAGAAGATCAATCAACAATAGATAATCTTAGAGCTGTTCTTACTACTGAACAAAATCTAGCCTTAGACCAAAAACTGTCTCAAGCCAAATAAATTAATCTTATAGAAGTGTAAAAAATTTCCGCTTAGTAGCGGAAATTTTTTTGTATCATTTACTTTTCTATTCCTAATTGTTTGCGAAGTTCCGATAACTTACGTTCATCAGCTCGTTTTCTAGTAGCAGAAACAGATTCCCCAGCTCTTTTTCTAATATCAAGAAACTGTTGATTGAGAGCTTTCAACTCAAGCTCCACTGCTTTTAATTGAGCTTGTAGTTTGTTTTTCTTAGATAGATTTTTTGTCTGCATATATTTAGATGATAGCATATCTTTTTCCGTAAGCAAAAAGTGCATGAACTCAATCCCGTCCGTATTGAAGCCCCGCCACCTGCCCGAATACTTGGAGGGCAGAACCCCGAAAGAAAAACACCCTTTCCATTTTAGAAAAAATCGGGCGCGCGCAAATCAGAAAAGCAAGGGACATTTTTCTTTGGGGTTGCCGAGCGGAGCGAGGCGGTGGCGGGGCTTTCGTTCATTACGAATTTTTGATAAAGTAGGTTCGAGCGAAGTCATAAAAACACTCCAGTTTTGTAGAAAAAGACGGTGACTCTATTGCGGTTTTAAAAATTAAACACCCATCAGGGTGTTTGGTCATTTGTGTAATAATCGGACAAATAGATTATTTTGATTAAAAACAAGCAACCCGTCTGCATGTACTTGATTTTGATCTAATTTATTGATAAAATATACAAGAATCTAATAATAACCAATTACGGCTATGCCACAAGAAAATTTGTTAAGAATGAAATGCACAACGTGCAAGCGGGCCAACTACTATACTACCAAGAACAAAAAGAAGGTGGAAAGGAAGTTGGAATTCAAGAAGTTTTGCAAATGGTGCAAAAAAGGCACTCCCCACAAAGAAGCGCGTCTCACGGGTTAAAGAAGACAGATAGTTATGGGTCTATATTATAAACAGCAACCATGACGGTTGCTGTTTATAATTGGGTTTTTAATAATCTTTCGATACTGGTATAATGATTATGTAACATATTAACCTTTGTATGAAAATAAAACGCGACTTACAAATAAGGGCCGTAGCATTAAGAAAATCAGGACATTCTTTGTCTGAAATTTCTGATCAGCTGAATGTCGCGAAAAGCTCCGCGTCTCTGTGGGTAAGAAATGTTAAATTATCAGATAAAGCATTACAAAGAATATTGATATGCAAACAAAAAGGCGTACAAAAGGGGGGAGATGCAAGAAAGATGGAGTCCCGATTGGCTAAAAATAAGATATACAAAGAAGCGGAAGCTGAAATTGCCGATTTGAAAACTTCTAAGGGCATAAACAGATTGGTACTAGTTATGATATATTGGTGCGAAGGAGGAAAAGACGATTCTTCTGTGAGTTTTACCAATTCTGATCCCGATCTCACCCGCTCCTTTCTAGATTTATTAGAAAAGTCATTTGGTGCTGATCGACGGAAGATTGGTGCTCGTCTACATTTACACGAATATCATGACCCTAAAATCCAACTTGCATGGTGGTCCAAGAAACTGGCTTTAAACGAAGACCAGTTCAAAAAATTCTATTTAAAACCCAATACAGGAAAAAGAAAAAGAGACAATTATCCTGGATGTGTGAATATTAGATATTATAATAGTTTTTTGGCTAGAAAATTGTTATATTTAGCTATGGTATATTTAAATAAAAATGGGGGCATAAGCTAATGGTAAACTTTTCCTCTCCAAAAGGAAATTTCGAGGTTCGAGTCCTCGTGCCCCCGCCGAGTCAAACTCGGCTTCGCAAGAAGTTGAGTTTGAGGAGGCGAGTCGAGTAAGACTCGACCGCTAGAATATTTAATATATCTATAAAACATAAAACAAAGTCAGACTTTGTTTTATGTTGGAAAAAGTCTTTTAAGGTCGGGGGCTATTTTGTGGTTATGTCTCCTGAACAAAATCCGAACTTTTTTCCAAAACAATCCGACTGACGACTAATCTGCGCGCCTCGTCCGCTCCCTTCGGTCGCGGGAGCAAAAACCAAAAATTTTTCTTATCTTTCTTCTTTTCTTCGGCGGGGGGTGTGGGGGGAGCCGACAAAAAATGGAAAGGAAATTTTTGGTTTTGCTTCGCCGCTATCATGTTATATTATATCATAACATTGTGATACAATATACCAATGCGATATACTGTGGATAATGCAGAACGAATCCGCAAAGCTTGGTCTGAACCTGAAAAGGATTAGAACTAAGAAAGATATATCGCAAGGTGATATTGCACGCGAACTGGAAGTAAGTCGCGGTTTTATTAGTACGATAGAAAATGGCAAGACAAATCCAACGCTTGCGACAATTGCAAAATTAGCGAAAGCGGTCGGGGTTTCAGTTAATGAACTTTTGAAATAATTTTATGGAAAAACCTCCACAATTTATAAAAGAGTTTTCAAAAGATGCTTCATCTGAAGAAAGAGATGAAGTTGCGCAAAAAATAAAAGCCAAAAGGGCTGAGTATTTTTCTGCTAAAAAAGAAAAAGAGGATAAGATTGAAGATTTAGAGGGGGATGTTGCTAATAAAACAGAAGAAACTCAAGAACAGTTAGAACAGATAGAAAATCTTAAAGCGACTCTTGAGAAGTTGAATTCCTCTTTGCTTACTCGTATTTCAGAGTATTTTGAGATAAAGAAATTAAAGGCAGATTTAGAAAGAGGGGCAAGGTCTTACGAGCAACTCTCAAAAGAACGAGGGGCTATGATTAGTGAAAAAGAGTTTCTAGAAGCACAGCTACAACAAGGAGATTCTTCCGGGAAGTTGGAAGAAGCAAGAAACATGCTTCAAGAATTTTATTCGGAACAAAAACACAAATGGGCAGAAAGTGATTATACTAAGGAAGATATTGCTAAATATTTTACTGAAGAACATCTATCCTCCCTCTCTTTAGAAGATTACATCCTACTTCTCAAAAGATTCCCAAAATATATGGTTACTCATGTGACTAGACAAGGTATTCGTGACCATACAGGTATGGCCGAGCATAGTGCTGGTTTGAGTGAATTTCATGATGGTTTTACAAAGATTTTAGAACAAGGGAAAATGCAATCAGCTTTAGGTATTTATATTTCGGAAGGTTTAAAAAAAGCTTCAATAAAAAAATTCATAAAAAATAATTTAGATAATATGGATTCTTTTGAAAGGGATAAATTAATATCACAAGCTGAACAAGGTATGATTAGTTATGAACAAGCAGAGATGGCCAGAACTCTAATAAGTAAGGATGCAGTTCTAGATAATGCAAAAAAGTGGCTTAAAAAATTCACCTCACCCAATCTTGAAGAATTACAAGGAGATTATCCAAGCGGTATTTATGGTGATAAATCTGCCATTCATTTTGCAACCGAAATTGTTCTTGATAAATATTATGGGGCAGAACGAGGTAATGAAATTTTTTTTATTTTCCCTTCTGCCCTTATAGCTTCTCAATATTATTATCAAGGAACATTAGAAAAAACTGAGTCTGGACCGTGGAGTGATCAATGGGTATGGACTAATGAACATCGAGGTATAGATATTAATACTGGGATTGCATTTATTCCTGAAGAAGCAATGATAGATTCCATCACTGGTTCAAAATATGAACTAGATAAAGATAAAAAACCAATAATTAATGAGACATCGAATAAGTCTGAAACTCCATATCGTTTAGCAAAAAATCCCATATCATCAAAAGATTTTTGGGAGAATTATTTTCAACTACATCCTAAACAAAAGCCATCAAAAATTGTATATTACAAAGGAGGAGACCCGACTGAGGCTTTGATGAAGTGGAGAAAAGAAAATGGTATTGTAAAAAGCAAAACAAATGAAGATTTCGGAAGAAGCCGAGACGGTTTTTCTTCTGAAGCTACGCAAGGTTTAGATCGATTTCGTAATCTTGCTGAAGAAATGATAAATGAAATTGTTGAAGAATATTTTGCCAATAAACACGAAGAAGTGCCACAATAATTTAATGTAATTAAAATATGGGGAATAAAGATATTACAGGTAGTGGTTTTAATAAAATATTGCAAATGATGAGTCTGAATAATTTTGCAATGGCATTTGTGTCGGTTTTTAGATACCAAAAAATTAAAAAAGATTGCTGTTTAGGGGAGCAATCCCCGCCATTTTATAATATTTCCTATTAATAATATAAATTATCTATGAAAGTAAAATATATTCAAGTAGATGTTCGGGAAGAAATCAATAGTAAAAATTGGACTAAGCCTGATTTTCGGCAAGCAGAATATGTTTTGAAATATAGACCATATATTATTATTTTTGAATCAGCTTGTAATGATACCCCGAATACTATTTATAATAAATATAGTTGTAAAAATAAGCCTCTAGGATTAGTTAGAAAAAAACAAGAAGATTATAAAAGAGCTTCTAAAACTCCAGGAAACGGTGACGCGGTTTCTGATATTAAATTATGGGATAATATTATTGAGCTTTGGAAAAAAGGTCACAATGTTTATGTATATAATGCAGATGGTCCAAACAAACTAAGAGCCGAGTTTTTTCAAGTATGGAAATATATGTACCCTTGTGCTCTAAAAAATTGGTTATGGTGGGTAAGAATATATTTAAGAGAAAAATATATGGCGAAAAATATTCGTTGGATTTTAGAGCAACACAAACACAAAGAAAAGCTGGTAGTAGCAATATTTTTGCAAAGCTTTCATTGGACACATGTTAAGTTTTTATTAACCAATCCATCAAAAAAACAAATTTGGCAATATTATTTTAGTAGATTTAGAGAAGTAACACCAAAAGATATTAACCAAAAGATTAGGGAACAAAACAAAGTATTTTATAAATATTGGAAAATTATTTCTGATTTTGTATAAATAATATACTATTTATACAAAACCAAAAACGGCGGGGATATGTGCGCGAACGGGAGGGTGGGTCAAGCACATACAGATTTGTTTGTGCCTAGCACAATCCATATTCTTTGAGTTACCACAACCAGTCATCGAAGTCACAGAGTTTAGAGTTACCACAGAACACCGAGAGGAAGCGCCTCGTCTCGCCGCAAGGACGGAGAAATGAGCGACAAGGTATCACCATAAGTGATAAAATAGAACTAGCTCATTTTGTAGTCTGAAGCGGCGAAGCAAAACCAAAAATTTCCTTTCCATTTTTTGTCGGCTCCCCCCACACACCCCCGCCGAGGAAAAGAAGAAAGGTAAGGAAAATTTTTGGTTTTTGCTCCCGCGACCGCAGGAAGCGGACGAGGCGCGCAGATTAGTCCTCGCTCGGATTTGAGCAGGGAATAGCGTTGCGTAGGGCTGGTTTTGAAATTGGCGCAGTGACCGGACGTTTGCGTCGCATCGGTTGGTTGGATATTCCGCTTCTTAAGTATGCTATAGATATAAATAATGCGACCCAAATCACTTTGACTAAACTTGACGTCTTTGATGGATTTAAAAAAATAAAAGTATGCATTTCTTATATAGTTGACGGCCAGAGGACTACAGAAATTCTATTTGATTTGTCACGCGCGAACCACGCCAAAGGACGAGCAGGAATAAAATGCATATATAAATCTTTTCCTATTTGGAAAGGAAAATTGTCGAGGTATGGAAATGACCTCCCAAAAGAAGCACTTACGTACGTAAAATTTTTAGAAAAAACTCTAGGCGTGAAAATCATCTACGTTGGCACTGGGCCTGAAGAGCACCAGGTTATTGAACGTTATTGGTAAGATTTGATAGGTCTTGTCCAGTATAGAGAATGGTTTTTAGATTTGGATATTTTTTGAAATCAAGCTTTTCAAAATGCTTAGCTTTATCATCAATAAATATCACTTTTTCATCTGCGTGCTTGGCGCATATTTTTTCTATTATTTCCTTTTTTTCATCTGTGGGGACTACAATAATTTCAAAAAATAAAGAGTCTACGCCGGCTCTTTTAATTTTATCCAATTGAAATTCTTTGTCACCATAAGTTATTATGTAGCAGTTATTTTTGCCAGCTTTTTTTACCAATTTTACCAAATCTTTATTTAAAAATATTTTACTTTCGCGCATTATTTCTTCATACATTTCTTCTTTCAGAGAAAAATACTTCAATAAGTTCTTTACTGAAAATTGCTGTCCGCGTATTTTATTGTAGTATTCATTAATCTTTTCGTGTGCTACACCCATTTTTTCCAGAAATGGATATAAATGCTCCTGACGACGTCTAGTCGTATGAAACAGCACATCATCAAAATCAAAAATATATTTCATATTGCCTAATAAATTATTTATCTATTATTTTTTTTATACAGTTGGCTAATTTTATAGAGTCATGCCTGATAAAACTGCGTACATTTGCTAACACATCCCCATCGGTAAACTTAAATATAACATGAGATAAAAGAAATTCTCTTAATACTCTTTTATCATTAAAATTATCTTCTACTAAAACACCGTCGCCTTCCTGGAGTTTATAATGTTCTATTTGTTTCTTGGAAGGCATTTGGTTATTAATTAAAATAACATCAACAGACTTACCAAGATAATTTTCTATATCTTCTACATAATCACTGACCTTCCAGTGTTTGGTATGTCCTCGTTTATTTGTAAGATTAATTAGTAAAATTATTTGCGCTTTACTTTCAAAAACAGCCTGTTTAAAACCATTTACTATTAAATTAGGAACAAGAGAGCAGTAGTAATTGCCAGGACCAAGAATAATATAGTCAGCTTCTAGAATTGAATGTTTCGCGTTTTCATTCAGCTTCACATTACTTTTATAGAAAATTTTCTTTATACCAACGGCTTGGATGTTTGAGTGATTAATTTTATTTTCTCCTTCAATTAGTTTCCCGTTTTTAAGTAGCATAGAAAGTTTTGCCTTATTGCTGGTTATTGGTACTACGACACCTTTTACTTTTAGAATTTCTGATGCCACCTCTACTCCTTTTACAAAATCTCCGGTAACTTTTTCTAGCGCTGCTAAAAAAATATTACCGAAATTATGTCCTTTTAGAGTTCCTTCGCTGAATCTATAATTCATAAGCTCGCGCACTACATTACTATGTTCGCTCAGGGCCACCAGGCATTGTCTTACATCTCCGGGCGGCAGTACTCCAAGTTCATCCATAAGTACCCCAGTTGAACCGCCATCGTCGGCCATAGAAACAATGGCGGTCAGAGAAATATTTGATAAATTTTTTAGTCCGGATAATACAGTATAGCTCCCTGTGCCTCCGCCAATTGTGACAATATTTTTCATGGTTAAATATTAGCTTAAAGTGTTACTTTTTGCTAATATTTTTATTATGTGTGGCATTGTCGGATATATAGGAAAAAAACAAGCGTTGCCAATTCTTTTAGGAGGATTGCGTGATTTGGAATATCGCGGTTACGATAGCACCGGCATCGCGATTCTCGATAAAGGGAAAATAAAACGCATCAGGGAAGTCGGCAAGGTAGACTTTTTGGTTAAAAAAATTGCTGACCAAAGTTTTAACGGAACTGTCGGTATTGCCCATACGCGCTGGGCTACTCACGGCGGGGTAAGTGAAAAAAATGCGCATCCACACACGGCGGGCGGAGGAAAGCTAGTGTTAGCGCACAACGGAATAATAGAAAATTATCGTGAATTAAAAAAAGAACTTAAAGACCAAAATTTAGAATCAGAAACGGATTCGGAAATTTTAGCAAAATTGATTTATCAAAACTACAAAGGAGATTTATTGAAAGCAGTAAAGAAAATTCTACCGCAGGTACGCGGAACTTATGGATTGGTGGTGATGCACGTTGAGCACCCAAATGAACTTGTAGCCGCTCGATTGGGTAGTCCACTCGTGGTTGGTATCGGTGATGGTGAATATTATATAGCGAGCGACGTCACCCCGATGCTACCATTTACTAAGCAAGTTACTTTTTTGGACGATGGAGAAATAGCGGATATAAATTTATCGGGTCTCAAAATTTTTAATATCAAGAATCAAGTTATAAATAAAGATACAATACGCATTGACTGTGATAAAGATACAGCGCAAAGGGGCGGTTTTGAACATTTTATGTTGAAAGAAATTTTTGACCAGCCCGCTGTTTTTGAAGATGCCGTTCGCGGACGTATGAATATGGAGGAAGGCACGGCAGTTTTAGGAGGTTTAAATATGACAGAAAAAGAGATGTTGAACCTAAATAAGATTATGATAATAGCGGAAGGTACAGCGAAACATGCGGGAATGATTGCAAAATATGCATTTGAAAGATTAGCAAATATTTCAACCGAAGTTGATTTTTCTAGTGAATTTCGTTATCGAGACCCGGTGGTGGATAACCAGACACTAGTTTTTTTTATTTCACAATCCGGAGAAACCGTAGACACTATCCTTGCGCTAAAAGAAGCAAAAAGAAAAGGCGCGGTCGTGCGCGGTATTGTAAACACCGTGGGTTCAACGATTGCGCGCGAAACGGGTGCCGGGACTTACATTCATGCTGGGCCGGAACTATCGGTCGCTTCCACAAAAGCTTATACCAATATGGTAGCAGTACTGCTCTTATATGCGCTTCAATTTGGTAGATTAAAGCACACATCACTAGCTACCGGTCAAAGAATTTTACAAACCTTGATGGAAATTCCGGAAAAAATGAACGAGATTTTAAAACAAAGTAACCGTATAAAAAAATTCGCGAAAGATTATAAGAACTACAAAAATGTACTTTTTATAAGCAGGGGAGTCAACTATCCTGTGGCGCTAGAGGGTGCGCTGAAACTGAAAGAAATTTCTTATATTCACGCCGAAGGTATGGGTAGTGGAGAAATGAAGCACGGGTCTTTGGCGCTTATTTCAAAAGATTTTCCAATAGTAGTCATAATGACTCAAACTTCGCTTTATGAAAAAGTCAAAAGCAACGTACGCGAAGCGAAAGCTCGCGGCGCGCGGGTTTTAATAGTTGCCACCGAGGGCGACGAGGAAGCCAAAGAACTCTCAAAAGACATCATTTACGTTCCAAAAACTATGGAATTACTTGAGCCATTACTAAACACTATTCCACTGCAACTTTTTGCCTACTATGTCGCGGTAGCACTAGGTCGCGATGTAGACCGCCCGCGCAATTTAGCCAAAAGCGTTACCGTGGAATAAAATATATATTTATGTTACAATAAACTTTTATTTTATGATTTCAAGGATATATGTAATGCCGAAAGGTAAAGGGGCAAGAGGAGGCTCATATCTTATTGACTCAAATTTATCTAAAAAAGAATTAGAAAAGCTTGCCCAGGCGCTTACGAATCCAATTCTAGAAAAATACTTTATCAATAAGTTTCTAAACCTAACTCTATTTGCTCGTCAAAGTGGTGAGTTTTCTTATGCCATAGAAATAGGATTTAAGCCCGGAGTTACTGATAACATTGGACACACAGTCAAAGAAATCGCAAAAGATTTGCTTCAGCTTAAAAAAAATTCTCTTTTTGAAATTTACACTTCCAAAATATTTTTTCTCTCTAAAAAAAATACTAAAAAAGACGCAGAAAAATTCGCTCTTAGTTTATACAATCCTCTGATTGAAAGAGCACATATAGTAAAAATCAAAAGCGGCAAAATAAATTTACCAATGAAAGCGCCGGAAGTAGTCCTTAAAAAAAGAAAACCCGTTATAGATGTTTCATTAAAAGTATCAGACGAAGAGCTGATTAAAATCGGCAAAAAAGGAATAATGGAGAATCCGCCTCCGTCAAAATGGACGGATGGCGGAGGCATGCGCAGAGGACCTTTGGCGCTTAATTTGGCGTCGATGAAAGCGATCGCAGAATATTTCAAAAAGTTAAAAAGAAATCCCACGGATATTGAACTGGAATCTCTCGCCCAAACCTGGTCGGAGCACTGCAAGCATACTATTTTTGCAAATCCGATTGATGATATAGAAAAAGGACTATATAAGACATATATTCAGGGCGCGACAAACTTGATTAGAAAACAAAAAAGTAAGAATGATTTCTGTATTTCTGTATTTAGTGACAATTCTGGCGGTATTATTTTTGACAAAGATTTTATGATTACCCACAAAGTGGAAACTCACAACAGCCCCTCGGCGCTCGACCCGTACGGTGGAGCTATCACCGGCATCGTTGGAGTAAATCGCGATACGATTGGTTTTGGATTAGGAGCGAAGCCCGTAGCTAATCTTTATGGATTTTGTTTAGGGAATCCGAAAGATAATAGGAAATTTTTCAAAGATTCAAAACTTACTCAGCAAATGCTGCCGCCAAAGAGAATAATGGACGGAGTGATAAAGGGCATAAACACGGGTGGTAACTGTTCCGGTATTCCGACACTTTCTGGTTTTCTAAGGTTTGATGACCGTTATCGCGCTAAGCCGTTGGTTTTTGCTGGTACGGTTGGATTAATTCCAAGAAATTTACCCATCTCTGGTGGGAGTAAATCTAAACCTTCGCATCAAAAATCTGCAAAGGCCGGGGATTACATTGTTATGGTTGGTGGCAAAGTCGGGTTAGATGGCGTACATAGCGCTACTTTTTCTTCGGTGTCTATGGATTCAAACTCTCCAGCAACGGCAGTACAGATTGGTGACCCGATAACTCAGAAAAAATTAAGCGATGCAATAGTCAAGGAAGCGCGCGATATGAATTTATACAACAGCATCACCGACAATGGCGCCGGTGGACTTTCTTGTTCTGTCGCCGAGATGGCCAAAGAATGCGGTGGCGCAAAAGTTTTTTTGGAAAAAGTATCGCTTAAATATCCGGGACTGCGTCCGTGGGAAATCTGGATTTCAGAATCACAAGAACGCATGACGCTTTCGGTGCCAAAAAACAAATGGAAAACATTTAAAAAACTTATGGACAGTAGAGGAGTTGAGGCGACAATCATGGGAGAGTTTACTGCTGTACCCAAATGCCTTGTTTATTATAAACAGAAGAAAATAATGGATATCTCAATGGAGTTTTTGCATAATGGTCTGCCAAAACAGCACTTAAGCACAGCGCCGTATGCACACATTTTACCAGAGCCTAAAATACCAAAAAATATTTCATATACAAAAACCCTAGAAAATCTACTTGCTGAAAAAAATATAGGTGGCTTTTCATTTATTTCACAGCAATATGATCACGAAGTGCAAGCATCTTCCGTACTAAAACCAATTTCTGGTCGAGGCCGAATCAATACTGACGTGCAGGTTTTTAAGCCGGTTTTAAATTCAGATAAAGGAGTCGTGCTTTCTTCTGGAGTTTATCCTTCATACGGAGATATCAGCACATATCATATGGCGGCTTGCGCGCTAGATACTGCAGTTCGAAACACAATTGCTTGCGGGGGAAAACTTTCACACCTCGCAATATTGGACAACTTTTGCTGGTGTTCATCTTACGACCCAAAACGCTTGGCCCAGCTCGTAGACGCCGTAAAAGCCTGCTACGACTACGCAGTGGGTTATGGCACGCCGTTTATTTCCGGCAAGGACAGTATGTTTAATGATTTCAAGGGATACAACGAAAAAGGAAATTCTGTTGCTATTTCCATACCACCCACGCTTTTAATATCCGCCATTGGTGTGATGCCGGACCTTTATAAAACAGTTTCGCCGGAATTTAAAAATGCGGGGGATGTGATTTATTTATTAGGTGAAACACACAATGAACTTGGAGCATCTGAATACTATAAATTGTTGGCTAAACAAAATAAAAATAATGCTCTGGGAAATAGAGCACCAGAAGTTAATCTGACAAAAAATCTAAAAATTTACAAAGCGATAGAGAAAGCGATAGAGAAAGAATTAATAGCGTCTTCAATATCTCTGACTGCCGGCGGGCTTGCAATAGGACTCGCCAAAGCCTGCGTCGGCGGGATGCTTGGATGTAAAGTTTCCATAAAAAATCTCCCAGGAAATTTATACGGAGGAAACTCCTCCGTAGCAGATAAAAAGCTTTTTTCTGAAAGCCAAGGAAGAATTTTGGTTTCTGTGTCACCTAGAATTGTTTCAGCTTTTGAGAAAGTGGTAAAAAATGTTCCGCATATTAAACTTGGGAAAATAGAAAGAAGCGGTAAAATCATAATTATGAATGGAAATAAAAAAATCATAAATACAAATGTTAAAAAATTACACAAAATTTATCACAAATTTTCAGAAAGTATGAAGTAGCACATATCAGCTATGGCGTATATATGTAAAATATGGAATATAAAAACGAAAATAAAATATGTCAAAGTTGTAAAAAAGATTTCATAATAGAATCAGAAGACTTTTCTTTTTACGAAAAAATGAAAGTGTCAGCGCCGACTTTTTGTCCGGATTGCAGGTTTCAAAGAAGACTACTTTTTCGGAATAATCGAGTTTTTTATAAATGCGAGTGCGTGCTCTGCGGAGTGTCAACACTCACTATCTACCACGAAGACGAACCTTTTGTGGTTTACTGCCGCGATTGCTGGCTTTCCGACAAATGGGATCCAATGAGCTACGGTCGTCCTTATGATTTTTCACAGCCCTTTTTCAACCAATTCCGCTCTTTGCAAGTTTCTGTCCCTCGAGTAAATCTCTACCGCACGAATTTTACCCGAAGCGATTATTGCAATTATGGATTAGATTTTAAAGATTGCTACCTCCTTTTCGGTGGCAAGGATAATGAGAGAGTGCTTTTCGGAAACCAAATTTTTGATTTCCGAGATTCACTCGACATTGCATTTTCCGAAAAAATCGAACTTGGATACGAACTTTTTGAATGCCTGCAATCTAATAACTTATTTTTCAGCCGCTACTCGGAAGCTTGCGTGGAAAGTTCTTATTTTATCGATTGTAAAAACTGTATAAATTGTTTCGGTTGTGTCGGATTAAGAAGCGCGCAATATCACATCTGGAACAAGCCTCACTCAAAAGAGGAGTATAAAGAATTTTTAAAGAATGCAAATCTAGGAAGTTTCAAGGCACATTTAGAATTTAGTAAAAAACTAAAAGAGTTGGAGCAAAAATCTATCCGCCGCTACGCTCGTGTCTTTAAATCAATTAACTCTGACGGTGATGATTTACACGAGGCTCGTAATACGCATATGGCCTTTTCTTCCGGCCAAACTGAAGATTCAAAATTTTTATTTTATATCCGGCGCGGCGCCAAAGATTGCTATGATACTTGCTTCCAAGGATGGGGAAGCGAGCTTCTATATGAAATCGCGCACTGTTTTGGTGGACACAATGTAGCTTTTGGAACTCGTAATATTAATAACCAAGATGTTCGTTATAATGAAGAATGTCATGAGTGCCGGAATATTTTCGGCTGTGTGGGACTGCGTAAAAAAGAATACTGTATTTTAAACAGACAATATTCGAAGAAAGAATACGAGCGGTTGATGTCTAAAATAATTGATCATATGAAAAAGAACGAAGAGTATGGAGAATTTTTTCCATCGTGGCTCTCTCCGTTTGCTTACAATGAAACTATCGCGCAAGAATATTTTCCTCTAAATAAAATCCAGGCAGAGAAGCAAGGATATAAATGGAGGGAAGAAAAAGAAAGAAATTACAAAGTTGATTTTGAGGGGGAAAAAATCCCGGATAATATAAAAGACGTTTCAAATGATATCTTAAACAAAACCATCGCTTGTGCGCACGGAGGAAAATGCGAGGAGCAATGCACAGAAGCATTTAAAATTATTCCAGAAGAATTTAAATTCTATAAAAGAATGAATCTGCCTTTACCGCGTCTATGTTCAAACTGTCGTCATTATCAACGCATTAACTTGAGAAATCCACTAAAACTTTGGGACAGAAATTGTATGTGTGATAAAGATTCTCATTTCCATGGACAAGAAAAATGTACGGTAGAATTTAAAACAACTTACGCACCCGAAAGATCCGAAATTGTATACTGCGAAAAATGTTATCAGCAAGAAATATATTAGGACATTTTGCAAAATAACAAAATGAAAAAATCTAAGCCGAAAGTAATAATTTTGTCCGGATATGGGCTTAACTGCGAGGAAGAAACAAAATTCGCTTTTGAATCTGCGGGAGGAAAAGCGGACATCATACACATAAATGACTTGATAGCTAAACCAAAAATGCTCAAAACGTATGACATAATGGCTTTTCCGGGCGGTTTTGCTTATGGTGATGATACCGGCAGTGGAAAAGCTTATGCTAATAAATTTAAAAATCATTTATTAAAAGAGTTAAAAGAATTTCTATCTCGCGACACACTACTGATAGGTATTTGTAATGGATTTCAAATAATAACTAATCTTGGAATTCTGCCCGGCGCGCTGACTTACAATAAAAACGGAAAATACTTAGACCGATGGGTAGACTTAGAAGTACCCGCCTCCGCTAGGGCTTTGGCGTGGCTAAGAGGAATTAAAAAATTATCAATTCCGATAGCGCATGGTGAAGGGAACTATGTTATCTCTGCGACAGAATATAAGAAAATGAAAAAAAATGGCGAAATTGCTTTTATCTACATAAAAGGAGAAATTTGCAAGTTTCAGAATCTGGAGAAAAATCCGAATGGATCGGACTATGACATTGCCGGAGTTTTAGGATATAATGGCAGAGTTCTAGGACTGATGCCCCACCCAGAGCGGGCGATGTTTTCACATCAAAGCCCCTTGTGGTTTAAAAACAAAAACAAAAACAAAGAGGGACAAGGTTTACAAATTTTTAAAAACGCGGTTAACTACTATAGTGAAAAATAAAATTATATTTTTATTGCCGTCGTATAATTTTCTGCTGAAAATTTACTCATTCTCGGCTCGTCAGCCTGCGAAAGTCGGCGCTAAAAGCATGATTTCATTTTTTAATAAGATATGAAATTAAAAGAAAAATGCGGAATCGTAGGCATATCCGGTAAAGGATTGCCTGTCGCTCGACTCGCTTTTTTTGCTTTATTTGCGCTACAACATAGGGGGCAAGAAGCATCCGGCATAACGACTAGCGATGGAAAAAAACTGCATACTCATAAAGGAGCTGGCCTTGTAGCGCAAGTTTATACAGAAAAGAACATAGAAAATTTAAAAGGATATATCGGAATAGGACATAATCGATACTCTACTTCTGGTGGAGGAGCCCTAGACCACGCGCAACCAATTGTAAACAAGAACAACACTTTCGCCCTAGCGCATAATGGGAACCTACCAAGTGTAAAAGCTTTGCAAAAATTTCTTGCATCTAAGAAAGCATTGAATAAAAATCGTATGGACTCGGAACTAATAGCAGATGCTATTAGTTTTTTTATAAAAGCTGGCGACTCTATAAGCGTAGCGGTAGAAAAAACTTTTCCACTAATTACAGGCGCGTTTTCGCTAGTGATGATGAATAAAAATACTTTAATCGCTGTGCGGGATGCATATGGAATGCGTCCTCTTGTACTTGGAAAACTTGGCAATGGGCATATTATTGCTTCAGAAACTTGCGCGCTTGCCACTATCGGGGCAACATTTCTACGAGATGTCAGACCCGGAGAAATGATTTTAATAAATAAGAAAGGACTTAAAAGTATAAAACTGGCAAAATCAACCCCGAAGCACGATATTTTTGAGTACGTTTATTTTTCCCGACCTGATAGTGTGCTTAATGGAAAATTAATTTATAATGTGCGAAAAAATTTTGGAAAAGCCTTGGCTCGCGAATGCAAACTAAAAGTTGACGCTGTGGTGCCGGTACCCGATACAGCAACACCTGTTGTTTTGGGATATAGTGAGGCTTCCGGTGTCCCTATTGAAATGGCGTTAGTAAAAAATCGTTATGTTCATCGAACTTTTATCGAACCAAATCAAAAATCACGCGAACATAGCGTAGCCTTGAAACTCATACCTCTTAAAAAAGTGCTCAAGGGTAAAAAAATTGCGGTTATTGATGACTCTATTGTCAGAGGCACAACCAGCAAACGACTAGTGCAAGCCTTATTTAAAGCCGGAGCTAAAGAGGTGCACTTTTTGGTATCATCGCCCCCGATTCGTTTTCCTGATTTTTACGGCATTGATACTCCGAAACAAAAAAATCTGATCGCGTCAAACAAAACAACAGAAGAGGTCCGTAAATTTCTCGGAGCTACTTCCCTGCATTATTTATCTCTTGACAGTTTAATTAAATCCATCGGCTTGTCTAAAAATCAACTATCCACTTCATTTTTTACCGGCATTTATCCTATTGATATAAAGGAACGCAAAAAAGAAGTAAACTATGATGTGCCCGAAGAGTAGTTGAGTAATAAAATATAAATTTATATGCGCCTAATCATACTTATTTCCAACGTTGGTACCGGTACTAATCTTCAGGCGATAATTGACGGAGTTATCACGAACAAAATAAATGCTGAAATTTGCGCGGTAATTTCAGACACCACTGAAGCTTTGGGTTTGGAACGGGCCAGGAAGCATAACTTAAAAATTGAAATCTGCCAAAAAAAAGAAGATTTATTGCCACTATTACGAAAATTAAACCCTAACTACATTTGCCTTGCCGGCTGGAAACAGATTATTTTAGACGAAGTAATTGATGTCTTTCCGAATAAAATACTAAACACTCATCCGGGGCTAATTCCTGATTCGCTTGACAGAGTAGTTAAAAACCCTGACGGCAGTGATGCTCTATGGAATAAAGGAAAAATGACAGAAAAAGCAATACAGAATTTTTTAGATAATAATACGACTTATGCTGGATGTACTAATCATTTTTTGACTCATGTATTTGACTTTGGCCCGGTGCTTGGCCGGTGTTTTGAAAAAATAGAGGCTGGTGATACCGTCCAGACTTTATACGAAAGGCTGAAGAAAAAAGAAAACGAGCTGTATGTGGAAGTTTTAGAAAACTTATCAAATACTTATAATTCTATATGAATAAACAAAAGATTTTAATAATTGGCGGAGGAGGCAGGGAACATGCCATTGGCTGGAAAATCGCCCAGTCGCCGAAAGCTGGGCAGATATTTTTTGCGCCCGGAAATGCCGGCACACTAAAAATTGGCACGAATGTATCAATATCTCCCACTGATATTTCAAAATTGATTGAGTTTGTAAAAAAAGAAAAAATAGATTTGACTTTGGCTTTACCCGATGACCCTTTGGCGTTGGGTATTGTAAATGAATTTCAAAAACAGAGTCTGCGAATTTGGGGTCCGACCAAACAAGCCAGTAAACTTGAATGGTCAAAAGCATATGCGAAAGATTTTATGAAGGCGCACAATTTACCGACAGCAAAATTTGAAATATTTAACGATTTTGAGAAAGCCAAAAATTACGTAAAGAGGCAATCATTGCCTGTCGTCGTTAAAGCCAGTGGTCTGGCGCTAGGTAAAGGTGTGATTATTTGCCAAACATATGATGAAGCAAATGACGCTCTTGAAAATATATTAATAAAAAAAGTTTTTGGGAATGCCGGTGATGAAGTAGTAATTGAAGAATTTTTGCTAGGGCTGGAAATCTCTGCGCACGCATTTAGTGACGGAAAAAACTATAAAATGTTTCCGAGTTCCCAAGACCATAAAAAAATTGCAGAGGGAGATACTGGGCTTAATACTGGCGGTATGGGCACGATAGCTCCGCTTCCTTCTCTCCAATTCCACAGGCAAGTTGTAGATGAAAAACTTTTAAAAATAATTGAAGAAACTATTGTCGCGCCGACGCTTCAGGCGCTAGCTTCTCTGGGTGCTCCATTTACGGGTTTACTATATCCGGGATTAATACTGACAGCAGATGGTCCGAAAATTTTAGAATATAATGCGCGATTTGGCGACCCGGAAGCGCAAACATATATGCGGCTCTTAGATACCGATATTTTAGAGATTTTTGATGCGTGTGTCGACCAAAGATTAAATGAATTGGAAATAAAATGGAAAGAAAAATTTGCTTGCAATATTGTTCTCGCTTCAGGCGGGTATCCGGAAAATTATGAAAAGAGAAAAACAATTTCCGGTATTGATGAAGCCGAAATGCAGACGGACATTATCATATTCCACGCAGGTACAAAAATGATGGACGGCAAACTCGTTACAAATGGCGGGCGGGTGCTTGGAGTAAGCGCCATAAGCAATTCTCTAGATGAAGCTCTGCAAAAAGCGTACAAAGCTATAGAAAAAATTTCTTTTGAAGGAATGTACTATAGAAAAGATATCGGCAAAAAAGTTCTTGCTTTACAAGCATAATTTAAAGTAGAATAAGATAATGAAAACAAATCTAAAAGTGGGTATAATTATGGGTTCGGACTCAGATTTAGAAGTGGTGGCTGAAGCGGCGAAAATGCTTGAAGAATTTGGAATAAGATATCAGATGACTGTCGCTTCTGCGCATCGCGCGCCAAACTTAGTGCATAAATTCATCACTAACGGGTTAAGTAGTGGAATGAAAATAATTATTGCCGGCGCTGGTGGGTCTTTCCATTTGGCCGGAGTCCTTGCGGCAATAAGTCCTTTGCCGGTCATCGCATTGCCAGTGAAGGCAAAGTCTCTGGACGGGCTTGATTCACTGCTCTCTGCCGTCAATATGCCTCCGGGAGTGCCGGTGGCAACCGTCGGCATCAACGCTGGAAAAAATGCTGGGCTTCTGGCAGTGCAAATGTTGGCGATAGCTGACAAAGGCTTAGAAGAAAAAATGGTAGCATACAAAGCCAAACTGGAAGAGGATAATAGACAAAAAGGTGAGAAATTGGAAGAAATCGGATATAAAAAATACTTGCTTGCCCGCCGAAGCCTCGGCGCAGGTGGGGCGAAATAAATTATGAGTATTTTAACTCAAAAAAAGATTTATTCGCAAGATGGAGTGGATGTGGAAGAAGAAGCTTCGTTTAGTTCCTTTGCCGGCTCTGTTTGTAAAAATAGTTACCAAAATTCTCTCTTTGTGGAAGTTACTGACCTATCTTCAGGTCAATTTCGCGGTCCTCGTCCTTTTATTTTTAAAAATCTTCCAAAAGGATATTTCGTTGAGGCGTCTACGGACGGAATCGGCACTAAGGGTATACTTCATGACGCGGCAAAAACACACCATTTGGCCGCTTATGATATTGTGGCTATGACTGCGAGCGACATTACTCGCTTTGGCGGTATTCCTTTAGTATTCGTAAATGTTTTTGACATTTCTTCCGTCGGTAATGAAGGTGATAAAGTGAGCGATATATATAAAAGCGCGATTTCGGGACTAGGCGACGTCGCTAAACAAGCGAGAATTGTACTTTTGAAAGGTGAAACTGCGCAAATGGGAGACGCTATGGGTTCGGAGATTGCTGACTCTAAGACAAAATTAAACTGGTCGGGTACAATGATTGGCGCTTACCATAAAGATAAGATGATTACAGGTGAAAAACTGGCCCCCGGACAAGTGATTATTGCTCTAAAAGAAAATGGCTTTCGTTGCAATGGAATAAGTTCCGCGCGAAAAGCCTTGAAAGCAAAATACGGCAGTGAATGGTGGAAAAACCCTGAAGCGAAAGAGAGCATCAAGCAAGCCGCAATTCCTTCTGTGTTGTACGATATGTATGTCAACACGCTTCACGGCTGGTTTGATAAAAATTTCAAGCCAGAAGTTGATATTCACTCAATAATTCACTTATCCGGAGGAGCATTCAGAGAAAAACTGGCCAAAGACGTACTTTTCCCGAAAAAACTTTCCGCAGAACTTTTTGACTTATGGGAACCGCCGGAGATTATGAAAAAATGCGCGCAGTGGCGTAAAATAGAAGATGAAGAATTTTATGAAGTTTGGCACGGAGGACAGGGGATGCTCCTTGTTGTAGATGAAAAAGATGCTGATTACTGTATTAAAAGAGCGGAAGATTTCGAAATAAAGGCAAAGCTAGCAGGAAAAATAACTAAAGAGTCTAAACCGCAAGTTTTAATAAATTCAAAATTAACACTTGGTAAGACCATTATTTATAATTAAAATAATTTATGGATATAAAAAAAATAAAAGAGCATATAGATAACGTATTGATTGAAACTAACTTTGATTTCTTGGGAAAAAAGAAAATCGGCAAAGTACGAGATATTTACGAACAAAAGGACAAATTAATTCTAGTTTCAACTGATCGTCATTCCTCCTTTGATCGAATTATTGCACATATTCCCTTTAAGGGACAAATACTGACACAATCAAGTATATTTTGGTTTAATGAAACGAAAGATATTATTCAAAACCACATGCTTGAGAGTCCTGACCCAAATGTTATTATTGCAAAAAAATGCGAAGTTCTGCCAATTGAGGTTGTTCCACGTGCTTATATCACGGGTTCGACTAATACATCACTATGGACACTTTACCAAAAAGGCCAGCGAGATTTTGGAAATTTCACGCTTCCTGACGGTCTTCGAAAAAATCAAAAACTTGAAAAAATAGTTCTCACATTAACGACTAAATCCGATGAACATGATGAACCATTAACTCCGAATGAAGCTTTAAAAAGGGGATTAGTAACCAAAGAACTTTGGGAAGAAATAGCTAAAGTATCACTTGAACTTTTTAAACGCTTTCAACTAGCTTCAGAACGGGCAGGATTTATTTTAGTGGATACGAAGTACGAATTTGGGTTAGATGAAAAGGGAAAATTAATTCTTATTGATGAAATTCATACACCAGACTCTGCTCGTTGGTACAAGGCAGCGACATATAGAGAATTATTTGATAAAGGTATGGAGCAACAATATTTTGATAAAGAATTCCTGCGGCTTTGGTTTAAAGACAACTGCGACCCATATAAAGATGAAATACTTCCAAAGGCTCCGCCTGAACTTGTAGCCGAGCTTTCTCGCAGATATATTGAAATTTATGAAACAATTACTGGCCAGCCTTTTGAACACGATTTTTCTCAGCCGATTATAAAACGAATTAGAAATAATTTAAATATAAAATAACTATGACTGAAAGATTAAGTGGAAATTTGAATGATATTGAACAAAAAAGAAAAGACTGGCAACGCCTTTATGAAGAACGACGTGCTCTTATAACAATTCCAGAGAGCGAGGTTACTTAAACACTGCCGTTATAAAAGGTTATGGTACTCAAAGTGTGTCAAGACAAGTTTCACCAACGCGAGCAATTTACGAAGTAAAAAATATTAGAAAAAAAGATTTAGAACCATCAAAAATTATATTAGTTGAACCAATAGTTTCTGAAGAAAAATTAAAAGAATTGCGAGAAATCTCCACTATAAACTATAAAAAGACACTAGAGAAGTGAATTTTATAATGACAAACTTTGCTATCGCTAGGTTTGTCACTAACAATTAATTTTATTTTTTGAATTCATAATCTTTTACAAGTTTAAATGTCTTTATACAATCGATTAGTCTTATATGCTTTAGATAGCTCAAAAATTCTTCTGGCAGGGGAGACGGACCAACCCAAACGCTTCGTTGAATCATAACGTAGTTGAATTTTCGTAAATGAAATCGAAACCATTCTCTTTCCGCCTTACGAATTTCTGGAATATCAAAAATAACTAAAAGGTTTTTAGAAGATTCTTTATTAAAAGGTGATTTAAAAAGTTGCAATCTTGCTTTTCTTTTCACTAAGTATCTTTTACCATTTTTACTTAATTTTAAACAAGAACCCTTAAATACTATATACTGCTTCTTTTTGAGACGAGATAGTGCAGTATTAATAGAATTTCTCTTATAACTTTTAAAAACTGGTAAACCAAGTATATTAACTGGCATACCTTTATATCTAAAGCGAGGTGTTTCAAGCAAGTCAAGTAAGTCATTTTGGATACTCATATCTACATTATACTACCAATAATTACAGTGACAAGTCTAGCTATCGCAGAAAGTATCATTATTGTGTATTTTAAGTGAATTATCTATAATAATCGTATGATGGAAGAAGTCGTAAACCCCCAAATTGAAACAAAAAAGCTGATTGATGAGTTGTTTCAAAGTTTTGTTTGATGGGGTTGTAATTACCAACTCAGAAGGTAAACCAATAACACTAACTTGTGCATTTGAGAGAATTGTCGCTCCCATATATACTGAAGACCTAGAAATAGAACTTTGGTTAATTGAATTTCAAGGTTACCCTGGAGCAAAAGATGCGGAGTTTAACCCAATAGGAGGCTCTGATCTAAACGCAAATTATATACAAATTGGAGGAGATCCAAATAGCAAAAGAATAGTTATAGCATATGTATTATTAAATCATTCAGATCTTAGAGGTAAAAAAGTTCTTTCTGAAATCCAGTCTATGCTTGCCAAAAATATTTCCAAAAAAAGATTTGCGGGTTTTAAAGTTTACGCTGAGATAACTCACGAGAAAACAAGCGAACAGTTGGTGGAAATTTTTAAAAAATATCAAAGCTTAAAACTATCAGCAAGAAGAACAATGTCTCAAGAAAAAATGGCAAAAGATATATTAAACAGCTACCACTTTCAGGAAAGTATACGCCTTGGTTATAATAATTTTACCATTAACTTTGAAGGTCTAGATGACGAAATTCGCAGTGATAACATTATACAAGTAACTTATGAAATAGATCCAAATCTTAAAAAAACCAGTTATTGAAATTACAATGAATGGTAAACCATTATTAATTTAACATAAAAAATATAAATGTCACTAAACTCAATCTCCCCAATAGACGGACGATATAAAAAATATACAGAGTCGTTAGTTCTATATTTCAGCGAAATGGCTTTTATGAAATATAGAGTTTTGATGGAGTGTGAGTATTTAATTGCTTTATCGGAAATGTCCGGTGTAGGAATGCGAAAATTAAGCGCCAGAGAAAAAAATTTGATAAGAAACGTGTATAAAAAGTTTTCACAAAAAGATGCGCAGCTCGTAAGCGCTATTGAACTCAAAGGTTATCAATCCGCCAGCCGGCAGATCAAAGCCACCAATCATGATTTCAAGGCGATAGAATACTTCCTAAAAGAAAAATTAAGTAAAACGAGCTTAAAAGACTCTTTGGAGTGGGTACATTTTGCCCTGACGAGTGAAGATGCGAGCAATATTGCCTACGCCTTAATGTTGAGCGAAAGTTTGCGAGACGTTTTTTTACTAGCCCTGGAAGATGTTGTTAGTAAAATTGGACATTTGGCAAAAAACAATAAAAATGCTCCGATGCTGGCTCGCACTCACGGACAACCAGCCTCCCCGACCACTTTTGGTAAAGAATTTAAAATTTTTTATTCAAGGATAAATAGACAACTAACCCAATTAAGAAAATACCGCCCGCAGGCAAAATTGAATGGCGCTGCTGGCAATTACAATGCTCTAGCTGCCGCTTATCCAAAGATTGATTGGATAAAATTCTCAAAAAAATTTATCCAACAAATAAATAAAAAAAGGGTAAGCACTTTAGAGGCAAGTATCCTGACGACTCAAATAGAGTCTAGTGACAGCTATGTAGAACTTTTTGATATTATTCGCCGTATTAATACTATTTTAATAGATTTTAACCAAGATGTCTGGCGCTACATCAGCGACAACTGGATTGGTCAAAAAATGAAAGAGGGAGAAATTGGTTCTTCCACAATGCCACATAAAATAAACCCATGGTTTCTGGAAAATAGTGAAGGAAATTTAGGTATAGCTAATGCATTATTTGAGTTTTTTGGCAGAAAATTGCCCATATCCAGACTACAGAGAGATTTATCCAATTACGCTCGTAGATATTCATAAATTTATTAACACCTTGGAAGTAAATGACAAAATAAAAAAAGAACTGTTAAAAATTACTCCGCAAAACTATACCGGTCTGGCTTCAAAACTGGTATAATATAAACATGGATTCGGAAAAAAGTATCCAAAAAATAATTGGGGAAAATACACCGGAGTTTATCTCAAAAATTATAATCTCAACCGTAGATAAGTTGGAAGATTTTCGGGTTAACACTTTCAACAGCAAATTTATATTTTATCCGGTTTTAATCATTTTTCTTTTTTTTATTTTGCGTTATATTTGGAATAGAATTTTTTAGCGCTTTGTAATTTTAAACTAAGAGTGTAGTATAGAATTATGACTTTAAGAATTTTGGCGTCGGTTATACTTCTGATTTCCGTACTTTTTTTTCCTTTCTGGCTGTCTGTTATTTTAGCGCTTGCGGCAACGGTTTATTTTTCCTATTTTCTTGAAGCAGTTGCTTTATTTCTACTGTCAGACTTGCTTTACGGCGTGAAAGAAACTAAATTTTTTGATACGGTTTTTGTTTCTTTTATTGTTGCTAGTATACTTTTAGTAATCATAGAACTTGTAAAAAAGAAACTGAAATTTTATCCATAATTACTTAACTCTACCGGTCGGAAAAGTTAAGTAATTTATAAAGTATAAAAATGATAAGAAAAATATTCAAAAAAAATAAACAAAGTAAGAACTCTTTCGTAGAGCCAGACGAGATTTTTCTTGATTCAAAAAATATACAAAATTTCGACCACCAGCAATTTGAAGGCCGGATAGAGCGTCCAATTCCTAAACAAACCGCTGCCTTGCTGGGAGGTTTCTTTCTGATTATAACCTTGGTCTTCGGAGCTCGACTTTCATATCTGCAAGTGGAAAAAGGTGAAGCTTATTTGGAAAGAAGTGAAAATAATACTTTGGAAAAAAAAGTTATTTTCGCCGATAGAGGAATAATTTATGATAGAAATAAACGTGAATTGGCCTGGAATAGGAAAAACGATGATGCGTCTTTGTTATATACCCGCGCCTATTTATCACCTGGATTCTCGCATGTACTTGGCTATGTCAGCTATCCGGCGAAAGACAGCGCCGGGTACTATTGGCAGACTGAATTTATGGGAAAAGATGGATTAGAAAAAGAATATGATAATAAACTAAGAGGTGAAAATGGGTCAAAAATAATAGAAGTAAATGCATTAGGAGAAATACATTCGGAAAACATAATCAATGCTCCAAAACAAGGGCCGGATTTAATCACCAGCATGGATGCGCGAATTCAAGGACAGTTATTTGCTTTTATTAAAAATTTGTCTGAAAACAACTCTTTTGCCGGCGGGGCGGGAGTTATGATGAATGTTCGAAACGGGGAAATTATAGCTTCTACTAGCTTTCCGGAATATAGTTCGGAAATTCTTTCAATCGGAAAAGACGAAACTGCTATTAATAGTTACATAACTGATAAAAGAAAATTCTTTTTGGATAGGAATGTTTCCGGCCTTTATACTCCGGGCTCAATCGTAAAACCATTCTTGGCTTTGGGCGCGTTAAACGAAGGAATAATTAATCCAAGCAAAAAAATCCTTTCAACGGGTTCAATTTCAATTCCGAATCCCTATTTCCCAAACCAAGAAACTGTTTTTAAAGACTGGAAGATTCACGGCTGGACGGATATGGCCGAAGCCTTAGCTGTTTCTTCTGACGTTTATTTTTATACAGTTGGAGGAGGATTTGAAGGACAAAAAGGCATGGGTATCGCCAATATTGAAAAATATGCAAAACTTTTTGGCATTGGCAGAAAAACCGGAGTAGATTTACCGGATGAAACCCGGGGCGTAATTCCAAGTCCGCAATGGAAACTAGAAAACTTTAAAGGGGACCCATGGCGAATTGGAGATACTTATCATACGGCTATCGGACAATACGGATTTCAAGTTACCCCAATAGAGATGGTGCGCGCCGTGGGAGCTATCGCAAACTTTGGGAAGCTTCTGACTCCGCATTTTATATTGAGTGATGGAGATATAGAAAGTCAGTTTTCTATGATAGATTTTAAAAAAGAATATTTTGACGTGGTGCATAGGGGAATGAGACAAGCAGTCGCAAACGGCACCGCGACTGCGCTTAATGTGCCTTACGTGCAGGTAGCCGCCAAAACCGGCACCGCCCAGCTTGGAGTAGCTAAAAATAGAGTTAATTCCTGGGTGGTGGGCTTTTTCCCGTATGAAAATCCAGAATATGCTTTTACTATTATGATGGAGTCCGGGCCTTCCGGCGGCGCTAGCGCCAATTCTATAATGCGAGAACTCTTGGACTGGATGTATTGGAACACTCCGGAATACTTCGAATAATAACTCCTAGGCGTTGCCTAGGGGGTGGGGTCTAGATAAAATCAAAAAGCCCCGAGAGACGGGGCTTTTTGAATACTAAATATTTTTATTTAGCGAACGACTTCTATGTCAGTAGTACGAGTTATTGCTGCCTCAGTTTCATCGGCAATGACGTGTACGCGACCAATTGAATCTTGAAATACATTATATCCTGTATCAGTTCCAGAAGCTCCAGTTGGGTCAGTTGGCAATGCTGGGATATAAGTAGGAACTAAACAACCGAGTTCTCCTGAGGATGTAGCTGTCACACTAGTACGCGCAACAGTTGTGATGTTTCCCGCAGTTGTTAATAGCGGATTACAAAAATGATCTACGCCACCGACTTCAAATTCACCCTCAAAAACACCTTTGTTGTCCGCAATTCTTTGTCCGATTGCATTTAAGATAGCATTGAGATTGCTAACTCTTTGTGCATCACGAGCCTGAGCAAACTGCCTAGCTGGGTTGATAGCAATCAAAACAATTGTTGCCAAAACTGCGATTATACCGATAACGACCAAAATCTCAATTAAGGTAAAACCCTTCGACTGGCTCAGGGCAAGACCCTTATTTTTGTTCTTCTTCATAATAATGTGTTTAATGCTTATAATATCGACTTAATTTAATTCATTTTAATGTTATCTACCTTACTACACAAGTCTAAATTTGCAAAGTCCATCTGTTGATAAGATGTTCATATTTTTTCCTCCCAAGATTCAACTGATAAATTAGATTGGTTAACTTCTATATGTAGATTTGTTATGGCATTTTGAAAATCAGCGGTAACTTCCACTATTATTGGGTCAGCGGTTGGAACAATGGTTCCTATCTCGCAAGTATCGGTTCCAGAGACAGTGATAGATTCTTCACCTGTGTAGCTCGGATTATTTGCAAGATTGAGGAGTACTGTGTCTACGCAGGCTTCCGCTAAAGCAGAACTTCGGGCTTTAAATTCAGAATCTAAAATATTAGAGCGACTATAAAATCCTGTAAAACTTAAATTAACCGCAATCAATAATAAAATAACCGAAATAATTATGGCAGACATTAAGGCTATGAACCCAGCAGTGGTTTTTTTTTGAGTTTTTTGTTTACTATAAATCATTGGCGAATGTATTTAGTAATTGTAAAATCTATGCCGTCGATGATAGCCGTCGCGGTGATGCCCCCCGGACCGGAGGCGGGGATTAAATCAAATTGCAAAGCTGTAACGTCTACGTTGTCTGTGGTTAACGAAACGAACGACCCAGAATTTCTCTTTAGTAAAATTGCTCCAGTTTCTAATTTAATTTCTACTGTTGTCGGGTTACTATATCTATTAATCTGAACTTCATCTCCGCCGGAAATTGTGAAAGACTCCGCGCTGGTTAAAGCCCAATTTATTTTTCGCATGACGAAATTGCCTTCTTCCTCGGTGGTATTCTTGGCACTCAAATTATTGGAGCCATCAATAAGTTGGTACGCAGTTATAAAAGCACTTCCCATTAAAAGAGAAAAAAGAGCAATATAAATTATAACCTCTATGAGTGTGAAGCCTTTATTCATAAAATATTATGAGCCGCCAGTTATTACCGAAATGTATCCTTTATCGTTGTTACTCTGCGACCCGACATAAATGTAATTGCCTTCGCAGTCTGTCGCAGTTCCTTGGAGGCCACCTCCAGTTCCAGGAGGTAGTAAAACGGGACTTGCGTACTCAACAGGATTTTCTAAGTCTGTAAAATCCCAAGTTTGAAACTCTTTTTTTGTTATTAAAAATACTAAATTATTTCTAACAATTATCCCATTGACACTAGCGTCTTCTGGATTAGGCGTATTCGCATTAAATACTTCCATAGAAGATATTTCTGAAAGATTGGCTTCAGGGTTAGAATTATTTAAAATATAAAGTTCACTTTCGCTATCAATAAGTGTTCTCCCAAGATAAAGTTCATTCCCAACTAAATTTAAACTCTTACCATGACCATTAAACGGTACACCTCCTCCTGGCGCGCTAAATCCTCCTACTTCATCTATAGCACTAGGCGTACTAATATCAAAAATCTTTAATTCTTCATTGTTTGGAGATGCAACATAAGCATAATCATCTTTCACAAGAATAGAATTAACACCATTACCAATTTCTACACTGTCTAGTAAGCTTGGAGCTGAGCCACTCACGTCTATGGTATGAAATTCCGCACCTCCAGGACTATTAGCTAAACCTAAATAAACAATACCGTCTCTATACACCAGCACATTTCCAATGCCTTGTCCTGAAGTTCCTGTTACCCCAGGTACTTTATATGTGTAATCTACAGACATATCACTAAGATCTATAATTTGCAGTTGACCACAACTCAAGTTGGTGCCGTCAGTATTCACGCAAGTGTTGAAGTTAGGGGTATGCGCTGAAGCAACCAAAGCCCGTCCATCACCAGCAACTGCTATAGAATTTAATCCTCGTTGAACTCCCGGGTTATTATCAACTTCTTCTAAATATTTAGGCATGTCCGAAGGGTCAGCTATGTCTAACACGAACAAAGTTCCATTATTATTTCCGTTGGTGTTATTAATCGTTACGTACATTTTATAATCAAAAGTCTGAATAGAAGTAATAGGGAATCCGCTAGATGTAACTGAAGTAGTTCCACTTCCTTCTAAAATATCCGCTCCGAATTCATAAATATCTATATTAAGGCTAGTCCAGTCTCCCACAAGTTCTGAACTGCATGTGTCCCCACCACCAACTGCTGATGGGTTCGTTAGGAGAGTAGTAAGTATTGTTTTTAGAGTTCGGCCAGCCGTTTGCCAAGTAACGGTTGATGTCACTTCTTTTGTAAATAAATCTGTTTGGGTTACCTTAAGAGTTTCTGTATATGAGAGTGGCCCACTTATATTTGTGGTAGTAAATGAATTAACTAAATTAAAATCTTCTCTTGAGTCCGCTCTAGCTTTTTCCAGTATGGCTTGCGCCTTAGAAACTGCTTCATTATTAGTTTGTAAATCTACAGCCAAAGACTGGTTGTCAAAAGCAACCATAATAACGGCGCTGATACATAAAATAAGCACGGCAAAAGCTATTAATATCTCTAGGGTTGCCAAACCCCTTATGTCTTTACCAGTTAATTGCGCCTTCATTGTTTATCGTTATTTCTTTTGTTTTAACACCATCGGTTATGATAATAATATCCTCAGTTGTATTTCCTGTAAGTCTGTCAAAAACCAGGGTAGGGAAGATAGTTCCAGAATTTTCAGCTATGTTTGTATTTGCGAGAATTAACTCGTTAGTTGATGCGCCAACAATGCAAGTACCACGAAAAATAACATAATTAGGCGCAAGGTAGCATACACCGTGAGTTGTATCAAACATATTCGCCATTGAGCGGCTACGGGCTCTTTCCAAAACACTAATTATTTTAGATTCTTCAGTTTGAAACGTACCGAATGTCAAAGAACTAAAATCCACAATAATTCCAAAACTTATTATGACAATTAGAATACCTATAACTACAATTATTTCAATCAGTGTAAACCCGCCTCGACTTTGATTTTTATATAACGATTTCATTTATTTTACATTTAAATGCTGAGTAATGCCGTATATCGGTGTAATGATAGATATAGCGATAAAACCAACAAGGATTCCCATGATAATCATCAGTATCGGCTCCACCATACTGGAGAGATTTTTAGTAAAATCGTCTATTTCCGCTTCATACATTTCTGAAAGATAAATAAGCGAGTTGGATAAGTTTCCACTATGTTCTCCGACGGATATTATCTGAGTCGCAATATCCGGGAAAAGGTCTCTGGATTTGCTTAAATGAGTTGATATTTTGGCTCCTCGGTTTACCACCGCCGAAAGCAATTTGTACTCTTTTTTATAAACCAGATTCGGAGTTGTTTTGGCGGAGATGGGCAACGCTTCACTCATCGTAATACCGCCACGCAAAAGTAGCCCCATGGTGCGGGTAAAGTTTGCTATATTATAGTCCTGAATTATTTTCCCAATAATTGGTATTTTTAAAAGAAATTTATCAAAATAAAACGCTATAGTTTGGCTTTTTTTGATGATAATTGTAAAAACTA
>Ga0209542_10000209_pt1 | contig 146542 bp, 164 predicted proteins | sample RifCSPhighO2_01_FD_184028 | JGI IMG/M metagenome (GOLD analysis project Ga0209542, IMG submission 184028) | Soil microbial communities from Rifle, Colorado - Rifle CSP2_plank highO2_0.1 (SPAdes) (version 2) | ecosystem: Environmental > Terrestrial > Deep subsurface > Rock core/Sediment ... | reverse complement strand
CCCATCACCGCATCTTTGGCCAGCTCGCCGGCATCCGCGCCAATATCATGCGCTGCTTTGATAGCACCTTCAACAGCAGAAACAGCCACCCCGCCTATATCTCCGCCCAACTGATAGGTGCTTTTGACAGCCCCATGGGCTGCTTCGGTGGCAGTTGATGAAACATCTCCACCCACCTCTTTGACTCCGTCAATCACACCGGTGACCAAACCGGTCACAGCCTGAGTGGTGGAAACACCGGCCTGAGAAGCAACTGTGACACCTTCTGATACCACCGTGCCGACTGTACCTACTGACGTGGTAGCAACTTCACCGCCTGCTTTGAGTGTATTAACCACATTACTTTTCACAACATCTCTGGTGGTAGCAACTACATCTCCTGCTCCGGATACTACGGAGGATAAAGCATTTTTTAATTCATCAGCGAGATTTGACATTATTTTTACACTATACAATCTCCCAAGTTTTGTCAATAGTCTCTTGAAAAACTATTTTCATTCTGCTTATAATTTGAGCATAGCGAGAATTTCAAGCTTCGCTTATACTAAATTTAGAGGGAAATGAAAAAACTGGAAAGGCTTTACAGATGAAAACGCTGGCTGACTCTTTCCAGTCTCTAATTAATCGGCCTTTTATGCAGTCCGCGGTGGCTGAGCCCGGTTCTGCCCATCTTGATATTTTACCTCCTAATCCTTCTTTAGACACAAGGGGTGATCTTGTGTTTGTTTCCATCTTTTCAATAGTAGTCTTAAGTTTATTTTTTGCCTTAATCCTTAAAGTAAAAATCTTTGGCCTAACTGTGACAGAATATCTCAAGCCAATCTGGTATTTTGTTCTCGTAGCTTGTGTAGCGGTTTTCTGGCAGTATCTGGTCGGCGTCACGCTGGAGGGAGACTCACTACAACTGAGAATCAGCCAGTGGGTATGGGAGGCTGCGGTTTTAGCCTCTGCCTATAAATTGAGCAAAATTCCCAACGTCGGTTTTAGCAACATGTTTTTCTTAGGTATTTTATACACCATACTCATTCATGGGTTAAAAGTCTCGATCAGATATTTCTTTTACGAGAAAACCTTATGGTATGTACTTGACAGATTTTTGTACGGAGGCCTGCTGGTAATGGCTCTTGCTTTCGTTTTGGGCTCGGTTTTCGTCTACGTGAAGCGTAAAGGCATTCGCTACTAAAACAGCGCAGCAGAGGATTGGACTTTAGTAAAAATGGTATCAAACTTACTCAAGGTTTGTTCTGTAGCAGAAAGGGAAACAACATAAACATCATTCTTTTCTGCTCCAGAAGTAAGGAAAACCAGATCACGACCCATCATCACTATTCCGCCTGTTTTAATTTTATAATCAACTACCAAACTATTACTCACCTTTTTTCTGCTTGTCTCTTCGTAGGGCGCTCCCAATTTTACTGAATCGGCTTTCATTTCGTCCACTACTTGGTTTAGATCCAGACTTTTATCAAAACGGTAAGTGGTAAAGATGATTCTGCCACCAGTAGGATCAGTAAGTAGCAGTGGCATTGTCAATTCCCTTTTATCAATCAAATCTTTAGGAATCATACTTTCCAAATTCTTAATATCAATCTGGGTCCAACTGGAAGGATATTCAAAAGAGAATTTACCATCAGCGCTTTTAAATATTTTATAAACCATCTGGTCTGCGGGGGGTTGGGCTACTAAAGGAGTAGGCGCTTCCCTTTTGGGAGGAGGGGTATCTTTAGCACTTTTAATGCTGTTTTTAGTGTTTTGAGTCTGAAGATAAAAATAACCTGCTCCGACCAGAGCCAGAGCCAGTGCCGCTGACAAAATAATCACAATTGGAGTAAAACCATGTTGTTTCTTGATCATTCTCTCCTCCAGCAATCTTTTTTCATATTATTATCTTTTGCGCTGGCAATATATTCAGGATTATCCTTGCTGCCTATAGCATACATGGTATTGCCATCAGAACCGTCTGCTGCCACAGCCCCATTAACCCTTTTAACTTGAACGCCATAGCGAGACTGGGATCCGGTGCAACCACCTCCATCTAGAAAGTATTTCTGGCCCTGGTACTGGACATGTTTAGGCGAGCCATCATTTTCTATAAAGCTGCCTGTGGTTGGATCAATCTTACCTTCATTTATCAGTTGTGTTTGAGTACCTGACCACTGCAAACTGGTGTACTGACGATATATAAGAAATCCCGCAATCAGAAAAACAAGAGGCACAGCAACAAAAATTAGCCACTGCCTGACAGTGATCCGTCTGGATTTTAAGAGTTTATAAGAAACCGCACCTATAAATAAAGTAGCTATTAAGCCTAAAACTATTTGTAGGTTGCGGTTGTCTAAAGACAGTATCGAGGTTATTGAAGCAGTATCCTGTATTCCTTTACCGGAAAAGGCAACTAAAATACTTCCCGGGCTTTCTGCAGCAGCCAAAGCATTGGGGACAACCAAAATCCCGTTGGCCAAAGCAGCCGAAGGCCCGCCTAATTTTTCTTTCCAAATAACTTTCCCATTTTCCGCCTTAAAACAATAAAAATCTAAATAGTGGGATCCCAAACAGACTTGCCCGTCAGCCACCACCGCCGAAGAATCGGTCCCCTCATCACCATACGGATATTCCCAGACAGTTTTGCCACTCTTTTGATCTAAAGCAAGAAAATTTCCCTCCCAGGTTCCGACAAAAATCTTGCCATAACCTAAAGCAGGGGCTGTTGATATCCCAACTAAACCCGGACTCGCTGCCTGCCTGGCCGAAGTTCTCTCTTTTTTGGTAATAATCTTTTTCCAGATAAGTTGACCGTCATTTTTGTTTAAGGCATAGAACCAACCGTTTTCCGAGCCAAAGTAAACAACACCGTCTGAAACCGCCGGTGTGCCATGGATTAAGTTAGGCATCTCGTTTGAGCGCCAGTCACTTTCAAACCGCCAAAGTGTCTGACCATCTTTAGCTGAAAGAGCATACATATATGAGCCCCTGTCTAATCTACCACCGCTTTCATCTGTTGTTTCTGTGCCAATAAAAATCACCCCCTGATCATAGGCCGGGGAAGAATGAATCTGATAAGCTTCTAACTGTTGTTGCCAGACTAATTTGCCACTTGCTGCATCAATTGCATATATTGATCCTGACTCGTCACCAACAAACACTTTACCATCAGCAAAAAGAGGGTTGGAATGGGTAATTGCTTCTTTTGTTTGATATTTCCAAAGAAGTTTGCCATCTACCTCATCAAGAGCGTAAATAAAACCGGAAAACATATTTTTAAGCTGACTGCTATTAGTCACCCTGACAAAAATTTTGCCGTCTCCCGCAGCTGCTGTATCAGCAAAAAAATCCGGCCTGTCTCCCTTATAATTCCAAAGAATTTTCCCGGAAGATAAATCAGCGGCAAATACCTGGACAGAGGAAAAAAACACCCTATTCTGATCAATTATAGGCGAGTGGATTTCAAAATTATTAACCCCATATTCTTTTAACTGCGTCGTTGTTATCTCCCATAAAACATTCGGAGATGAGGGGGCTTTGGAATTGGAAAAACCGGTCCTGGCCTGATCACCATGAAACATTGGCCACTGCGAAGTACCGGCTGCGCTGACAGAAAATGTCCAGATTGCGCCCAAGAGAGTAGCTACTATGATAACGGGCAGTACTTTCATAAAAGCATTACTTATTTATACAGTATAACACCAAACACTCTACCGCAGATGTCAATCCCCACCCATGCAATCCTTGGAACAATTTTCCCTGGTCTCACCCAAACCTGGTTCACATAAGTCATTACCACAAACACCGCTACCTGATGCCGGTTCTGATTGTGAGGATGTTGAACTATCTCCTCTACTAAAGAGATTTTTAATAAAATTAACTATCATTTCTAAGATTCCCAATTTTCTTTTTACCTCTGTTGTGGAACTTCTCTCCGTTAGTTGGTTTTCCGGAGTAGGCTCAATTACTTTTGAGCAGTCAAAAACTTTTCCTCTGTCTTGAGAAATATATGTCTCAAAAAAATAAACCGATCCGCCAGTTCCGGCCGCAATATATTTTCCATTGGCTGAAATATCCACTTCCTCAATATACTCGTTAAAAGGAATTTCTGTTTTTGATTTCGTATTTCTATCAAGGATGTAGAGCTTATTGTCAGTCCCTCCGGTGGCAATAAAACTGCCGTCATCTGCTATATCTATTCCGCCCAAAGAGGCATTTACCTTCCAACTGGCCAGAGGTGTATTTTTAGCTTTATCAAAAATATAGGCATCTCCGCCAAAAGTGGCTGCCCCAATATATTGGCCGTTGGGAGTAAAGTTTAAGGCTCTGACAGAACTCCGCTGGGGTGTTGAGAATTTCCAAACCTCTTTTTGGGAGTCTTTGGAAAAAAGAAATACCGCTCCGTCATCTGCCTCACTGCCGACTGCCGCCAGCCTCCCATCGGCTGATATTTTTGCCCTATGAACTGGTGAATCACGGGTTAACGGTTCGGTTCTTATGATCGGGTTATTGGAATCTTGGGAAAAAAGATAAAACCTTCTGTCGGGACAGCCGGTTGATCCGGTAATAAACTCACCATCATCTGACAAAGACACATCATGGAAGTTGCCGGAAGCATGGTATTGCCAAAGCGGTTTTTCGCTTTTGCCGTTCCATAAAATAATCAGGTTTGCATTAAGGTCTGCTTCGTCTCCGGCTGTGGCTGCGGCCATGTATTTTCCATCTTTGGAGATGGCCACATTATAAGAATTTCCGCCGGAATACATCCAGATAGGTTTACTGCTTGATTTATCAAAAAGCGCTACCTTTTCCCCGAAAGCGGCAATGATTTTTGACCCATCACCGGAAATATCAACCCCGCCCTTGACATCTTCACCAACTCTGCATTGTTCACAGTTAAACTGCCACAAGGGTTTTTGAGGTTTTGAGGTGTCAAAAAGATAAACATGCTGTGAAGTTTTAACTGCCAATAATTTTCCGTCATCAGATAAAGCTACCCCTCCAACCCACTCTTTTCCAGTAGGAAAACTTAACACTTTTTTACCTGTTTGCTTATCAACAACTGCAATTTCATTTTTATCAAAAGCACTCTCAAAAAGGACCGGGCCATTGTCAGGTGAATCAATGATGGAGGCGCGAGCTTTCCCCAAACCATTTGAGGCCTCAAAATAGTAAAAATTAGAGTCGATTTTATTGGGCACATATTTATAAATATATTTCACCCCTTTTTTATAGTCATTGTCTTTTTGGTTTTCCTTATCCATATCAATCAATTTGCCGTTAAAGTAAATTTGCATATACTCCGGCTTTCTTCCCTCTTTGTCGCGGTAAACCACCGAGTAGGTATATCTTTGGCAGGGAGGACCCCAGTTAGGATAGACACGGCCACCAATAAGTTCGGGGTCATTGGCAGTTTGTGGCAGTTTGGGAATCATTCCCCCGGGAGTATTTTTATCTTCAGCTAACGCAAATCCAACCTTGCCTAAAAACAAAGTTAAAATAACCAATCCAACTATAAGCAGAAGTTTTTTCATCTACATTCAGTATAGCAAAATATTGGACTCAAACCAGGCTTGAAAATCTATATCTAACCTAAAAGGTGATTCAATGAAGGCTGTTTTTAGTTAAAATTTCTCGCCATTAATCTGGTTAATTTGTTACTTAAATATTCCAGACGTTGCGGAGGATAGACAGGCTCAAATTTATTTTCAGACACCTGTCTTACTACAAAACCATTTCTTCTAGGATCCCCAAGGCCAATATTGGGAGGACAAGTATAGACTACCATCGAATCTTTGTCTGCAAAGTTATTAGGGTTTTCTTCCCTAATCAGTTGAGCAATTACCCAATCTTCAATAGCACCATCTCTTCTAACAACTTTCATTATATCTCCTTCAGTCACACCATCACTAATAATTTCACCAAGTTCAAAGCTAGGAATCCCTCTGGCTAAAGCCTGATTATGTACCGCTAATTGCTCACCCATAGTAGCTTTATCAATTCCGCCGTTCAATTGACTTAATTCACCATCCGGGTTAATATTCCAATCCATAATTGTGGTATAAGTTTGGCCTTTATCTACAGAGACAGCAACCTCACCATATGGTGCCTGGTGCACTGGACCCTCAGTAATTACTTGATTACCTCTCGTTAAGGTAAAATTGGTGATCTCGTCTGATTTTTCTAATGTCTCTGCATTCGCAGCTGGTGTAAACTCTCCAAATTTAGCAGTTCCTGAAGTGAAAGCTGGTTTAGGGGGAATCTTGGGTAGCGTAGGCGTAACAGTAATTTCAGGTGGGGTTTCTACAGCTGGTGGTACTTGAGGTGCTTCTGGAGTAGAAATTACCGGAATCACAGGTGGCCTTGGAGTTGAGGTTACAGTTGGCTGGGCAGGAACTGGAGTGCTAGTTCTGGTGGCTGTTGGGGTATTGGTTGGATTAGGTTGTCTCTCCGGAGTAGGTATTGGGGTTCTAGATGCTGTGGGAGTAGAAGTTGGGGTATTGGTAGCTGTTGGTGTAGGGGTTCTCTCTCTATGACCACCGCCTGGTCGGTTGGTTGGAGTTGACGTTGCTGTTGGTGTGGCAGTCATAGTAGGAGTATTAGTTGGGGTAGGGGTATTTTCTCCTCCATTACCATTACTAGGAGTTCTAGTGACTGTAGGAATGGGAGTCTCTGTAGGTACGGCAGTCTTAGTAGCAGTGGGGGTAGGAATTTCTCCGTTACCAGGGGTATTAGTGGGGATTGAGGTAGGGGTTTCTGTAGGAGGTTGAGTAGCAGTTGCGGTGGCAGTTGGGGTATCAGGACTAGGAGGTTGAGTAGCAGTTGCGGTGACAGTTGGGGTAGGGGTCGCTGTTTCAGTAGGACTTACAGTAGGTGTGGAAGTTTCTGTGGAAGTTGGAGTAAACGTGGGGATCTCTGTAGGAGTGGCAGTCTTAGTAGCGGTGGGGGTAGGAATTTCTCCGTTACCAGGGGTATTAGTGGGGATTGAGGTAGGGGTTTCTGTAGGAGGTTGAGTAGCAGTTGCGGTGACAGTTGGGGTAGGGGTCGCTGTTTCAGTAGGACTTACAGTAGGTGTGGAAGTTTCTGTGGAAGTTGGAGTAAACGTGGGGATCTCTGTAGGTTTGGCAGTCGGGGTAGGAGTTTTAGTCGGGGTATGTGTATTTTCTTCTCTGAGTGTTTCAAGGTAAGAAATATCTTTACAGTCAGGACCATCCCCCACTTTTTTAGCTGTAACTCTATTGGTACCAATACCTCTAACGTCATAACAACCATTATTAGTATCAACAACGTAGACAGTACACCCGTCTCCCTGCTGTCCAGAACCGGCTTTAATTGCTGCTTTAGTGGCGATTTCCCCAGATCCCAGCGTTATAGAGAAGGGAGGATTTTCATCCTTTTGCGTATTTGAACCAGCTGGAAAACAACTACCCTGGCCATTTGCCTCAACTGCCAATGATAAATAGAAGTTATCTGGTATAGTGGGAGCTGCAGCAAGTGCGATTGCTAATCCTCCACTAATAAAGAAAACAGAACTAGTTTTAATCTCACGTACTTGAGCTGCTAACTTGTCACGAATATCACGAAATGTTAGTCTTTCTCTCATATCCTTGTAGGAAAAAGGATTATATAGGATTTCTCAAATATGTCAATATACCAGAAAAAGTTGCAAAAAGTTGTTTTCGTAAATTACTTATGCTTCCCAGGCTTAGGAGTGGGCTGTGGTTGAGTAAACCATGCCCAAAAATTATTGAAAATAATTTTCAATTACATACTGGAGTTGTTGTAAGTAAAGATGTTTGAAATTATACAGATTATTAGTTTCATAAAAAACGATCATCACATTTCTATATTCGTTAACATTAATACTTCGATAAGATAAAGGGGGGAAATTATAGGCTATGAGAACAGCGTTTGAAAGCATACGAGATGTCCTTTTATTCCCATCGGCAAATGGTTGAATGTAAGCAAGCATTATTGCAAGTATTAATGCTTTTTCCGGTGGGTATTCAGTTTTATTCACATGTTCGATTAACTGTCTCAACATCTTTTCAATCTCATGTTTATCTGATAAAGGCTCATACTGCGTTCCAGAAATTCTCACTTTCTGTGATCTAATACCAGAAGTTATTAAGCCTCTGGTTAACACTTGGTGTAACTGAATAATATCTGAAAAATCTAGCTTTCTAAATGAATTCTTTTTATCTAAAATCACACCAAACGCTTCTTTGTGATTTAAAATCATCACAGCTTCTTCATCAGAATGACCGCTCGCTCTAATATTCTGTTTGATCAAGGTTTCCGTTTCAATTAAGCTATAAGTGTTACCCTCAATTTGTGATGATTTCCAAGACAGTTCAATAACAAATCTTTCAAGTTCCCTTTTGTAGATTGATGGGTCCAGTTTTTCTTGAGCCTCTTTAAAAACCTTCTTACTCTTTTCCCACAGTTTAATTTCATCTGGAGAATATAAGCCGTTTAAATGACCAAAGACAGAAACATCAAATCTCTTTTTAATGACCCTGTCTTCTTCAATAAAATAACCATCAAGATCAAGATAGGTTAATAAAGAATTCGTTTCAAATAAACCATATTTAGTATTTTTCCCTTTTCCTTCTACTTTGACGAATTTATTAATAATTAGATCGTTTAAATCTCTGATAATTGTTATTCTCGAAATTCCTTTTTTAGCAGATATTTTCCCTGTAAGTTCTTGGCGGGAAATGTTACTTTTTTGTTTTAAGATTAATAAGATCTGTTTTTGACGATTATTAAGATTCGTATCATTCATATGCTTTAATCGTACCATAAATGATACGAATAGTGAATGTAATGATCTGTCAACCCTGAGGAAGCCGAATGGATCAAGAGATATTTATTGGTATATTGAGTACCACTTGGCTCCGTGTTCCTAGTATTAATCTAACTAATGCTTTTGATTGTATTATCAAGGCTTTGCAAAATCCTGTATGGATTGAAGAATTATTAATGCTTTCCATGTTTAGGGGTGGGGGTGGGCTGGGCAAACCAATTTACTAAACCATTTTTAAGATTTTGTGCAATTTCCTGCTGTCTTGCGCCTCCTGAAGTCTTTAAAAGATCGCACTCATTAGTATTAGAAATAAAAACTGTTTCCTGGATAGTTGCCGGCATAGTGGTTTTTAATAAAAGCCCTGAGGCAAAGTTAGTAAGTCCAAAATTGGTAAAGTTAGGTGTAGCGCTTAATCCACTCCACAATGCGTTATGCATAACTTGAGTAAATGATTTATCCTTACCGATTTTCCCATAAAGACCTTGCGTACCGTCTGTTAGTGGATTTGTTGAGCCGTTTAGATGGATAGAAACAAGCACTTCTCCGCCACTATTATTTGCAATTGTATACCGATCATTATTAGAAAGAGTCTCGTCATCATTTCTAGTCATGTAAACAGTAGCTGTATCTGCCTCAAGTAAAGATTTAAGATCATTTGCAATTTGCATATTCACATCTTTTTCTGGTAATCCAGAACAGGCAGTTGAACCAGAGTCATCTCCACCATGTCCTGCATCAATAATGATTTTATGTCCTGTTACTGAAGTTGCGGCAAATGTAGTTTGAGGAAGGAAAGAAAATAAAGCAAAAAGAAATAATAGCGAGATGCTTGTTCTTTTAAGCATACTTCCAGTTTATCACAAATCCTTTTGGTTAGATTAATAGCAACTCAGCTCCAATTTTCCAGACTCCCTTTTCTCTAAAAGCTGGAATTGTTTGACGTTTTGCTGCATTTAAAATTACAGTAACTGGTTTCTTTTGTTTAGCTGCATATTCACTAGCTTCAATGATTTTACTTCCCTTAAGATAAGCTATCCTTTTATGCAAAGCTTCCATAAGAGCAAGTGAAATTATCCTTTCTATTGTTTTAGTTTGCTTATCATCTCTATATTCTCCAAAAGAGCGATAATAAGCAGTCTTTTCTTTATCACGAATGATTATTCCAGGGAAACCCAATTTATATAACTGGTAGTTGATCAACACTCGACCGATTCTACCGTTACCGTCATTAAAAGGGTGAATAGTTTCAAATTGGAGGTGAAATCTAGAAATTTTATCCACAAAATAACTAATATGATTACTTGAATACTCAATTAAAACTTCCTCTAACATGCGTTCTACATGTTCTGGAGCAATTGCAATGAAAGTTCCAATCCGCACATACTCACCCTTTTTACGTAATCTTCCTGCAATACTTTCATCAATATTTCCAAGCAACATTTGATGCAGAAGCAAAAGAGTCTCTTTAGAAAGTTCATCTGATGATTTATTTCCGAAGAAGAGAACTCGTTCAGTCTGGATATATTCCATTATTCTTGCCAAATTCTTAGCTTCAAATACTTCACGAAGACTGACATTGCGGGAAACTTCCATCTCCAGAAGTATTTTTTCTGTTTCCTTAAGAGTAAGGGTAGAATTTTCTATAGCATTTGAGTTATAAACACTTTCCGGAATTTCAGCTTCATCAATAATTCTAAGAAGTGAATCTTTGCCTGCTTTTAAACGATTATACTCTTGCTTGAGGAGTTGTATCCTTTTTTGGATTGCAGTTGAGGTTGACATAACTTAAATATTATATCAGATTCACGTCATTTTGTCAATTTAACGTGAATTTATCTCATTTTCGGTATAAATTCACGTTATTTTTGACTAAAGTTCGAGTAAGGTAAAATGCTCGAGAATCGTAACTCTAATATAACCATGCAATTAGCTTGTTTAATCAAGACATTCGAAAATTGTAGGCTGGTACAACGAATAAAGTAAGAGAATTAGTTAGCCTAAATCTTTCTTTATTTCTTCAAATTCCTTTTTATTGATTTCTCCTCGAGCATAACGTTCTTTCAAAATATCCAAGGGTGTTTTGTTTTTATCTGCACTGCTTTGTTTAGTGCCTCCCAAGTAACGGACTAAAGCAACAACTCCTAGAATAATAAGAATCCAAAAGATAATCATAAAAATCCACCCGAAGCCAAAGCCACCCCAACCTCCGTAACCCATCATAGGATTTCCACCTCCTCCCATCATCCACCACATCATAGGTATTCCATATCCTGAAGGAAACAGAGCATTTGTATCGCAACCACTTGATCGTTTACCAAGAGTTATGTGCATTTGCGATTCTCCTTCTTCAACCATCATCCAAACCATCATATTGTTCATCACCTCATGAGATGAGCCTGCCATCTGCCCCATAAAGTATTCGCCAAGAACTTCAAAGTTGTCATTAGTAAGGTTTTTACACTCAACTTGTTTTGCTTGAAATCTTTCCCAAATTGCTTTTCCTTCCGCTTCCTCAGAAGCAGTATGGTCGTCAGATGAAGATGTTGCTTGTGCCTGTACAGGCTCTCCATTGACTATAAAAACCAAAAGAAAGAAGGCCGCTATCAGAATGGTAAGTTGTCTCATATTAATCAAAAAACAAGTTTGCTGACCCAATCTGGGACTTTAGCATTTTTAACCTCGTCATATTGAGGGGTATAAGGCTTGATGTCTAATATAGCCGTACCACTCACAATGTCCAAACCTTTAACTGTTATGATATTCCCTGATCTTTTGACCAACTCCACTGTTGATACAGCAATCCTATTTGGTCTTTGAGGGCAACGACAGGCAAAAATCCCAACAAATGGGATATCTTCCCGTCCTTGCGGATGATGTTTAAGATGACATTCTTTCTCTTTATCCATCCAGTAGACGACAATAATGTGCGAATAATCTTCAATGCCATCTAAACCTTTAGCATAAGATTTATCAATAACAATTTCTGTGACCACGTCTTTCCAGCTGGGGAGCATTGGTTTGGCAACATTATTTTTTGCTTTCCCAAGTGGCTTTATGGTAATAGCACCATTTTTATCTCTGCTATCTAAGAATGTGCAGACGATTGTTTTCATATGGTATGTAGTCACCGTTATTTTAGCATAGATTATTCAAGTTGAGCTTTTGCAAAATAAGGCCTTGTTTAGTAATTTCAGCCTCGTAGAAGCTCGTGGAATGCGATTTAACAGGCTTTTTTCCAAAACCTGATGAAAGATATAGCTTCGAGAGGTCTCACTATTTCACCTGAATCTACAACTCGCTAGAATTGATTTATTCTAAACTCGCTGGGTGATGTGGTGCGCCTCTTGCCAGTCCTTTAATGTTTGAAGCCCACCAATCTATGCTTCTCTGCATGGATTCTTTGGTAAAACTAGCAAAGGGCTTAAAAACAAGAGCAGTTTCAATATCATCAAAGGGTGATCCTTTTATACTTTGTGCTTCAAATACATACTGACTCACCCGACCACTTTTAAGGGCTTCAGCCATAGCTTTTTCGTTCACCAAAAGCCTGTTGACCATGTTTATAATAATCACCCCTTCTTTTAAATTGTTAATCCTCTCTTTAGATAAGAACCCCTTAGTTTCTTCATTTAAAGCAAGATTTATAACAACTGCATCAGCTCTATATAAAACCTCGCCAATCGTTCCCCTAGCTACGTGTTCCATTCTTGTAATTGGCTCATTATAGGCAATAACTGACATGCCAATTCCTTGACCTAATTTTGCTACCCTCTCGCCAATAGGACCTAAACCAATAACTCCAAGCATCTTGCCTCTAAGCTCCTGTCCGAGTTCTGGCTGGTAACGTCTGCGGTAAGTCCTCCTGTCATTTATGATGATTCGTTTTGAGGCACAAAGAAGTAAAGCCAAAATGTGTTCGGCTACTGCTTCAGTCGTGCAATCAGGAACAACACTAATGGCAATTCCTCTTTCCTGGCAATACTGCTTATCTACACAGTCTATATTGACAGCATTTAATGCCACTCCTTTGATATTTGGGCACGACTCAAGTATCTCAAGCAATATTCTTGAGGCACTTTTGCCATAAAGATCAGGATAAAATCCTAAAATCTCTGTATCTTTGGAAACTTTTACTTGGTTCTCTAAACCACTTTTACTATCTGCAAAAGAAACGTTATTTAAAAACTCCAACTTTTGCAGCTGTTCAACCGTAAACTTCGATTTGGGGTACAAAATAGTGATGTTTTTGTGCATAGGTTCTCCTTCCAACTAATAAAACGATATGTCTTTTCCTAATTCTCCAAAACTGTCTCTGAACCTATGACTTTTACTAATAAATAAGAGAGTTACAAGAAGTTGCCCCCTTATTACCTAGTTAGCCCCCAGTGACGGAAAGCTAATAAGTATTGATACTAAATATATATTAACACAAATAAATATAGAAAGTGAGGTGATAAACATGAGTTGGACAAATGCACAAAAACGTTACTCAAACTCAGCATTAGGGAAAGCTGCAAGGCTCAAATACCAATCGTCAGAAAAGGGAAAAGCTAGCAGAGCTGTCTATATGGCAAGAAGAAAAGCTAAACTAGCAGGGAAAGAACAATTAGAAGAAATTACCCCGGTGGAAACGAAAGAAGAAGCTAGTAAAATAGAGAAGGAAGCTGTTAATCAAAAGTAAGATCACAGAGCAATCCTTTCGAAAGAAGGCCAGTTTTACCGCTGGTCTTCTTTTTGCTCTAACCAGTCCGATAAACATCTAACTTAACCGCAATAATTCTTTGCAGATTTGGATAATATGATGGCAACATTCACCTATCTGGTTTGTAATAATTATTTTGTCATCTTTTTTAAATTGATAAAAAGGAATGCTTATTTCAGCGATGCCTCTTTGATTATCCTTTGCTTTAGCCATATAAAAATGGCTTGCGGAGTTTGGATGCACAGCTTCAGACACATCATCATAATTCCTTCTAAGCTCCGTAAATTGTCTTTTAGCCTCATCAATACAAGTTAAAATGTTGACCTGTTGAACTTGGTCTCCTTTCCTACGACTCCCTAATAAAGCCTGTCTAATCTTATTTTCCCTTTCTTGAATATTCGAAGTAGTGTTAATTTCTTGATTCCAATAATAGATATAACCCAATGTTTCGTAAAGCCCTCTTAGCATATTGGAAGCTGTTAATGGTCGTGAGTTTTCGACACTCCAAATGGCAGAATCTGTTAACTCATAAGTTCTGTTGAGGATTCCAATAATTAGTAGTAAAAGCGAACTTATTGAAGAGTCTTTTTTTATTCTCTTATAAACCAAGTCCTGAATTTCTTTTAAATAGGGTTTAATCTCACTTGTTTTACGAAAAGTAATATCATTTTTTTGAACTTGAATATCTGCTGTTTGCCTTTTCATAGGTCATAAGTTTTCAGTTAAAAATCTTTGGACACCTTGTAACATTGCTTCAACATCTTCTTTTTTATATTCACCAAACTTGCCATGATCTGCACTATCTCTTATTGCCTTCCAAGCCTGAATTTGTTTCTGAACTAAACGGTTATAAACCTCTTTATCAGCTAATTTTGTATTCAATGCTCCTATATCATCAGAACCTTTGACTTGCACCCCATGTTTCTCACAAATTTTTCTGAGGCCATCTTCTAAAACTGCCCCAACGAGAGAAGCTGCAGGGTCTTTGTATTCAGCTTCAAGCAGATGGTCGGCCATATCCAGAAAGTCAGTAAACAATTCAGCAATAACAAGTTCTTTTAGGTCTGACAAAAATCCAAGTTCAATATCTTCTTTCAGCCCTCTTAATATCCCGATCCCACAGTCGACATTACTCCTATATCCGTCTTTTACCTCTTTAATAAAATTCTTGTAGTATGGGCTGTCAGAACCTGATACTTTGAGAATTAAATTCTCTGCATTAGCCTTCCATTCATTAAAAATGTCATCATCTAGGGTAGGAAGGCCAATAACATTCGGAGGGTTAGGTTTGTGGGTGGCTTTAACTCTCTGTGCTTTCTCCTCCAACTGTTTAATTCGTTCGATTAGTTTGTCTTTTAAATCTGTCATTTTGGGTAATTTCATAACTTTCCTTGTATTTGTTTGCTCTCAAAGATAAACTCTAGATTTCCGACATGACCTCTGTCATGCTGTGAGCTATTATAATAGGATCCCTTCAAAACATTATCTTTTTTAAAGTATGTTAATCTAACTACTCCATCATGCCCGTGCATTGTATTTTTAGTATTTACATATGGTTCATTATGGTATTCATAATGTAGTTCCATGCGATTATCGCTTAATTTAACAAAGCCTGCTATAAGACTATACGAGTGCGACTCTTTGCAATAAAGATAAACGTCTATTTGAGAAAAATTTTGTCTTATTTCAAGAATGGCAGGAATTTTATTGTTATCAAAAGATGAAATAAGATGCCCTTTCCATCTTCCTCCAACAAAGGGAAAGTCAACTATTCCTAAAAAACTAAATATCGACCAGCTCCACACATGAGAGTTAAACAACGAATAAAGAAGAGCATAGAACCCAACAATACCAAATGTATCAACAAAAGGATAAAACCATAATTTGCTAAATGGTTGTAAAAGGTAATTTAATATCAGAACAAAACAAATACTCAATACAGGAAGGAAAAGAATAAAAAAAATTATTTGTGATGTTTTGGTTAAATTTATTCTCATAGTATCAGTCAAACCCTAGATGAGTCCAAGTTTGTTCCATAAAAGTTCGTGCTTGTTGCGCAGTATACCCTGTTGCAGGCAATAACAGTCTTAGATTATGTATTTCTCTATATTCTTCAGCTTTTTTTGAATCTCCCATATCCCCATATATAAGAATTATTATATTTTTCAGCATTGTGCTGTTTTCAGCTCCTGCAAATATACTATTAGGTAGATTCCACACAAGTGATTCAATGAAATACGAAGCCATCTCTTTTTTCGAAATTGTACCCGCATCTATAAGATCATAACGGATGTTTTTTAAAATACGAACCATATCTTTAAACTTGCCCTTTGTTATTACATTCTTTGTCTCTCCATTTTCATGGTGTTGCTCTGGATAGTTGAAAGTATCTATTCCTGCATCAGTAATGAAATGTATACCTTTGTGGGCTACTGTGGTCGCAGTAGCATAACAATTGTGGGTAAAGCAGGGAATAACATCTGCATGTATTCTCTCCCCATTTTTAAATACTTTTATACATTTATCTACTCGCTTTACTTCACCTGGATCAAATTCATCAGTTAGAATCCTTGCAACATCATCTTTAAATTTGTGGTAAGGGTATGTAACAGGGATATGCAATTCCCAATATCTTTGTAGTTCTTGAGGTGAAAGCATATGAAGCTCATGAAAATATGTTCCTGTATACTCTACAACTATATCTACATCGCTCTCCTGTTTTACATTTGTTCTGTTTTTGTAGGAACCTTGAAGAAACACACGAATACTATCACCGAACTCCGCACGTAATGCTCTTTCAATTCTTTCACGGGTCATTCGACACTTATCCTCCTCAGTTTCACTCGGAGGTTTTGCCCATCTTGTTAATTGATCTTCGCTAATGCTCATTTGATATATTTGTACCGACTTGACTTTCGTAACAGTTTCGGTATTATTAATATATACGATATGAACGGAAAACTCAAGAGGACATTGACCCCTAAACAGAAGAATATACTTGATTTTATTACCTCTTTTAGTATTAATAAGGGGTATGCTCCCTCTTTGGAGGAGATAGGTAATAAATTCGAGCTTGTTATCTCAACAGTACATCAGCATATCAAAGCTCTTAAAACGAAAGGATATCTCAAAAAAGAGGACAATCAGCCACGAGGAGTATCCCTGTTTGAGCAAACACCCGACTCAGTGGAAATTCCTCTTTTGGGAATTATAGCTGCTGGAACACCAATAGAGCCTATTGAGAATCCGGAACCGATAAAAGTGCCTAAGAATTTAGTCTCAAGACAAGGTGATTTCTATGCTTTAAAAGTTAAAGGTGATAGCATGATTGAAGACGGTATTTGGGATGGAGATGTTGTAATAATTAAAAGTCAACAAACTGCCGATAATGGAGATACTGTCGTTGCTGTTACTGAAGATGGTGCAACACTTAAAATATTTAGAAACAAAAACGGTACAATATTCTTAGAACCAAGAAATAAAAGGTTAGAGAATATATATCCTCAATCTTTAGAAATTAGAGGTATATTTAAAGGATTGATTAGAGATAACTCGATTTAAAACAATGACAAATAATATTATCCAGAGCTGGTTAAACACAATTCAATGTATTGATTGTTTAGAAGGTCTAAAAGAACTCCCCGACAATTCAATTGACCTTTTAATTGCTGACCCTCCATATGGAATCAGTAAAAAATTAAATTGTAAGGGTAAACGACTGGGAACAACTGCTAAATTAGACTTCGAATTTGGAGAGTGGGATAAGTTTAATGAGGAATGGATAGGAATAAGTATACCAAAAGTAAAAGGGTGGTTTATTTCGTTTTGTGCTAAAAAGGACTTAGGAATCTATTGGAATGCTTTGGAAAAAGATGGATTCATAGCGGTTGATGCTTTGGCTTGGCAAAAACCTGACCCTTTACCATTAAATGCTAAGTCGAGATTTTTAAATGCATGGGAAGTGGCAATTATAGGTAAAAAGCCAGGATCAACTTGGAATAGTAACTATCAACACAATATTCTAAAATTTCAGGCTCCTAAGGGAAAAAACAGAATACACCCTACACAAAAACCGCTCGAATTAATTGAAAAACTAATAGAGTTAACCACAAACAAAGATGACTTAGTAGTTGACCCATTTATGGGAAGCGGAACTACCGCTGCAGCATGTAAAATCTTAAAAAGGAATTATATTGGATTTGAAATTGACAAGGAATACTGTAAAAAAGCAATAGAACGAGTAGGAACAACCCCAACCACTCTATTTTAGTCAATTATTGAGGAAATATTTGACTGGCTTCTACTTTCGCAAGGTCTCCAGCGCTTAATGAAACCTGCAATCTTCTTACAATCTTGCCTTCTTTACTGAAGCGAATTCTTTTTTCTTCAAGTTTCTCCTCTAATCTTTTTACCACTTTAGTTGGGTCAGCAAAAAAGATTTTTAATACTTTCATCCTTGCCTTATCTATAATTGCCAAAACAACAGCTTTTTCTTGTAAAAATTTCGATAAGACCTTTGGGGAAATATCTTCAAAATTCCATGAATAATTTCGTGCTACTTTATATTCATAGAATTCTCCTTTTTCATCAACAGCATCATGAGCTTTTTGTTCAGAAAGTACTTTATGTCCTGTCTGTAAGGAAACTAATATTTCCCAGAGCTTGTTGCTTGTTAAAATATCTTTTGTGCCTACGATTTTTTCAATTCTTCTTGTGATTGAAAATATTCCTTTTAAATAAGAGGTGTAAAAATGCTTACAAGGAAGGTTTTTGGTAAAAGTTTTCTTTATTCCCAGAACACCCTCTATTTGCGAAGGGCTGACGTTAATCATTTTTCTTGTATTTTTAATTTTTATAGTCGCTTGTTTCAAATAATCACTCATTACTTTACCCGGAACTTGATAAAACCAATCAAATTCTGGCAATTCTTTCTGGTCTTCAATGTGGGCAAAAATAACAACATAACAATGATTTAATTTTTCAATAGTAGTATCGCTAAAATCATTGAACGTCCAACTATGATTGGAACTTGATTCTTTATAATGTTTATATTCATATTCTCCTGAATCATCCTTTCCGTCTCTTGAGCCTGCATGACTGGGTAACAAAATATGATTTAAGCAATCTGAAATAATAATTTCGAATATTTTGCTACTAGAGTAAATATCCACTAACCCGTACTTGCTCAATATTTCATCTTGGATATTTACTAATCTGTTAATAAGAGTTTTCAATTCATCTTCCATAGTTAAATCCAACCAAGAATCTGATAAAATTTATATGTAGATATTCTAGCATAGTGATGACTTATAAAGAGAACTTTTATGAAAATAAATACAGATTATAATTCAGGGCTAGAAAACAACCTCATACTGAATGATTCTTTATTGATTCTACCTAAAATTGAAGCTCATTCTGTTGACCATTGCATAACAGACCCGCCTTATAACATTTCGGGATATGACGGAAAGAAAAAAATCGGGTGGTTAAAGTCTAATGGTTATTGGACAGGTGAAAAAAATTTCAATAAAGTAGATGAAAAATGGGATAGTTTTTCAAACAAAACGTATGAGGATTTTACCCAAGTGTGGTTGAAAGAAATATTTAGAATTATTAAACCAAATGGCAATATTATAATTTTTGGTAGTCATCATAACATCTTTAAAATCGCTTCAATTTTAGAAAAGGAGGGTAAAAAAATACTTAACTTCATAACTTGGTATAAAAGAAATGCCTTTCCTAATATCACCCATAGAATGTTATGTGATAGCACTGAATTTATTATCTGGGCAGTAAACAACTCACAAAAAGAAGCCAAAAATTGGACATTTAACTATGATGCATTAAAAAAACTTAATCAAATAAAAAAATGTGATAAATGTAAAAAGACTCTAGACTCAAATTATAAATATTGCCCATTCTGCGGTAATAACAATTTAAAATCAATAAATCTGCAGATGCGCAATATGTGGGATGTTCTAGGTACTCCTACAACTGAGAGAAGGCAAGGTAAACATCCTACTCAAAAACCAATAGAAATAATTAAAAGGATTGTCATTGGAGCAACAAAAGAAAAAGATATAATTATTGACCCATTCGCAGGAAGCGGTACTCTACCTTTAGTAACTCAAAAATATAAAAGAAGATATATTGCTATTGAGAAAGAAAAAGAATTCTACGAATTAATAACTAAACGTCTCCAAGCTAACGAACAACTAAATATTCAAGATTGGTAAATAAAATTTATCTGTGAAACAAGTCTTCAACTTTTACATTAAACTTTCGTGATATCTTCATCAAGAGCTTTAATGATGGGCTGCCTTTTCCTGCTTCGAGAAATCCAACATAGACAGTTGAAATTCTTAACTGCTCAGCTAATTTTTCTTGTGTTAAATTGTGTTCCTTCCTCAATTTTCTAAGTTTCTTACCTAATGCTTGTAGGGTTTGGCGACTAGTTTTTGACATATACTCATATTGTGAAGTGTCCTAACTAAAATTTTGATAAACTAGAATTATAGATTTAGCCACAAAAATACAGTTGATTTCATATCTTAAAAAGACTAAGATTTATTTATAGAAAATTAACGAGAATGAAGAAGATCATTGTTTTATCATTTGCTACTTTGGTATTACTAACAACTGCTGTTTCCCCAATACAAGCTGTTCAAGAGTCTTCTGCTATCCCTGCCTGGTTTTCAAATGCAATTCAACCCATTAAAGATATACTTGCAACACTTATATCAAAAACAGATAGTTTTGAAGCGAGAATTGCTGAACTTGAAAAGAAAGTTGATTTTGAGGTACCAACAGCATGGAGTACAGAGTTTTACGAAGCATCTATTAATGATGGCAGCATCACAACTACTACATATACAATAAAAATGCTTCCTAGTAATGGTTCTCCCCTCACCATACCCAACACCCCTTCAAACAATTGCACTTGGAACGGACCAATAATTGATTCTTACGTAACAGCAAGAGCAATCGCACATTTACCTACAGGCGATATGTATGGTGTTGGTTCTTGCAGAGAAATTACGTTTAAGTCCAATGTCATTCTAACAAGCGGTACAACCTTTGAAACTGATATTTATCTATGGTGGCAAGGAACAGAAAAGCACACAAAACAGACTGTTGCCATACCAGAAAGACCATTCCGATCACTCTTAACAGTGGCTGGTGGTGGTTCACTATTAATAAGTCCGAGTAGTAATGGAATGCTCACCATACAAGGAACAGGAACAATAGGCATAGGGACAACTTATACCGCTATTCAAATTGATTGCAGTAGCTGGAACTGTAACAGTGATTTATTGAGAATTAACAATTGACTTTAAACAATAAAGATCATTTCCTCTTCAAACAAATAGAACACTCATTAACTCTAAATTTTCCTGTCTTAATTGCTTTAACCGCTGCTTGAGTATAAGTAAATGGTCCCCACCACTGACCATTTTTCTTGTTATATTGTCTCCCTGGAAACATTCCTTTGCCGTCTTTACAGTAAACACAATCTGATTTATGAATTATTGCCTTGTCATGGAGCCAATTCTCATATACATGATATTTCATCCTCATAATGCTCTTACCATCAAGTATATCATCATGACATAACGGCTAAACTCGCTATTTAGGGACATTTTTCGTAGAATCTAATATAAATAAAATGAAGATGAAAAATCAAAATGAAGATTTATTAGAATTAAAAATTGAAATAATTGATAACGGCAACACGAGTATATACCAGGAAATAGCTTTGCTGATTGATAAGCCTGAATACTTAAGACTGATAGATAAAATTCGAGAAGAATACAACCTTTATAACCCCGAGTCTTCTGATGGTGCAGACTTTACCGATATTCTCCTTTCATTTGATTTTGAAAGAGTAGAGACAAAGAACGTCAATTTATCTAAATATAAATCTCTTGAGAGGTTCAAAGAATTATTGCCTCAAGATTTCGACAATGTAATGGCATTCACAAAAAATAACGATGACGGCATGCTCCTTGCTCAAGCTGAGGCAGTACTTCTCTGTTTCGAGTTTGGTAAGCCATATTATTTTGTTCCAATCGTCTTACAGTCAATTATATGTAGTGATGTTGACTCTAAATATCTCCAACGTACTCAGGCAGTTGTACAAGACCAAGACTATGCGCTTTATAGATTTGATGAAATCAAGATTCCTCAAGTAGTCATCGAAATGTCGCCTTATTCAACCTACAATGATATTAAACAAGCAATAAGGGATGGTAAAAAAATCTTTAAGACTGACCCAAGATTTAAGTATTTCAGTAAAAAGCCTGATTATGTAAGTGAAATAAGAAAATATCGATATTGGTACTGGGAGCATTTAGCAGGGAAAAAATATACAACTATTGCTGACGAATGGATGGTTAATCCCTTAGCGGAAGAGTCCGACTCAGGAGCAGACGAAAATGTTGTTTTAAAAGGGATACAAACCTACAAAAGACTTCTTGAATCGTAAGGTGCATTTTACAAGCCTGTAACTTTCATTAACTATCTCATCTCATTAAGAGAAAATATGTTTAGAAAACATTATCTCAATGAGTATGGAAGATCAAGATAAAAATTATAAAACATCAGATTTCTGCTTAGCAGCATACCTGTTAGCAAAAAATGTCCCCTTAACAGGAACGGATAGAGAGGGAGGTAACAGGGTTACTTTCCTTTATCAATCTTCCGATGAGTTGAGTTTACTAATTTCTGAGTATTTTCAAATGCAAGCCGTCATTGAACCGATGGCTTTTTTTGCGGCCCAAAAAAGGCTGAAACAGATCATTTATCAAAAATAGTCAGTAACTAATCAAATATGAATATGAAAATACTAGATACCGTAAAAATTAAAATAAGGCTCAAAGGAATTGACGACAATCCCTTGGCTATAGTTACTCTGAACCTAAATGACGAAATCGAGCTTAGATTTTGCCCTATACTCTGGAAACAAAGTCATACTGGCCTTTTCTTCACGATGCCATCTCTTAAATCACACGGTTTTCAGAACTGTGTCGTCATTTTAAACGAAGAAGAATACAAAGAACTTCAGTCAAAAGTGATGCAGGAATTCTTGGAAAAAGCAAAAGAACACTATTATCCTGACGAATTTAAAAAAATTGAAGCCGCCGTAAATAAAGAAAAAGAAGAAGAATTAAACATTGATGAATTACCAATATGAACAACACTTATATTAACTTCCACTTATATGGACTAAATGTTTACTTAACTTATGTATACATAAGTACACATAGGGAATTAGGTATTAGTAAGAATTATTTAAGATTAACTAGAGAATTAGAAGAAAAGCATCAGTTTTTAACCATTTTTACTAGGAATACAAATAATCAAATAAAGACTACTAAAGACTCGTTTAGCTTCGAGGTTCAAGACTCTAATTTAAAAGTTAATAGGAATGGGAATGAATTGAATACCGCCCTTATGATTTCAAATCCCCAAAGAAGGGAGGTGAAATTGCATGAAAGATAGCACCAAAAAAATTGCAGTTGGCTACATACGGTCAACAACAGGAAATAAAAAGTCCCTTGAAGACCAAGAAAGAAGCATAAAACAGTACTGTGAAAAAGAATCTTTAGAACTAATGGCATTATTTATTGATTCCAAATCGTCAGGAAAGTTACCGGGTTATGCCATGGCTCAAATGTTCTTAGTTATTGGGACTCTTGGAATAAACAGTATTGTCTGTACCGACATTGATCGTCTGTCAAGAACAAGAAAAGAATTGATTTCAATGCAAAAGTTTATCAAAGAAGCAAGTGTTGAATTAAAGACAGTACAAGGCGGTGTTATAGGCAAGTAAATATGCCTACACAAAGGAGTCAGTCAAACAAACCAATCTTAAAAGATCAAATGGACCGACTGGCTCTTTTGTCGGATACCTCAATATCAAAAGGAGAGATATCAGTTAAAAGTAACAATTCCATAAAAGGAAACGGGCTAGATAGAAAGTTTGTTCAAAGGAAAGATACTACCCCCAGTCCTATTAAAGAAGAGCTAAATCGACTGGCAAAAGCCTGGTGTGAACTGTTACTTGGACAGGTAATGGAAGCACATAATCAACAGAAACTTCTCCGTGCCAATGGTGGTAAAACAGCGGAAAATATAAATATAGATAATAAAAGAGGTTCCGCCCTATCAAGACAAGAACCTCTTTCAGAAAGCAGTGGTTGCCCACTTACTTAGCAATAAGATTTTAACACAAAGGCAACCGCTATTTCACTTAGAAATAAGGAAAATATATGCGGTTACAAGAACAAAATACAAATCAAAGCGAAATTCCTCAAATCCTAGCTTATGTGCGGGTAAGCACCAATAATCAGAAAATGGATGGTCTTTCCATTGAAACTCAACAACAGCTCATTAAGGAAAAAGTAATGAGTATGGGTGGTGAACTGGTTGAAGATATTTATACTGACGAAGGAAAAAGCGGGACGAATATGAAGAGGGATGGTTTAAGTAATTTATTAGCACGAGTTACCAAAGGCGATATCACCCACATCATTGTCCAGGAAACTTCGAGGCTGAGCAGGAGCCTTCCCGATTATCTACTCATCAAGACGATGATAAAAAAATACAATATTGAAGTAGTTGCTTTATCAGGTATTTCATATTCTGGCGATGATCCGTACATGCAGTCATTTGATGAAATGATGGCTGTATTTAACAGCTTACAGCCCCGTATATCAGGCTATAAAGCAAAACAAAATGCAATTGAGAAGTTTAAAGCTGGATACTTTCCAGGGATGGCTCCACCTGGCTATGATAACATCATTAATCCAAACTCAACCTGTGCATACGACAAACGAATAGTTGCTCCATGCTCACTTAATCCGTTTATTACTAATATTTTCAAATTATATGCAACCCGAAACCACTCTATTGTTAGCTTACGGATGTATTTATTTGATAACGGGTTTAAAGGAAGATACGGAAAACCACTATCATATTCTCAGGTAGATAACATTTTGAAAAATCCTTTTTACTATGGCTGGATGGAATGGGGAGGAATGGAAGGTTGGGGCAAGCATAAACCACTAATTGATAAAGAAACGTTTGATTTAGTACAGGTGATACTTGCCGATAAGGGTCAATATGAAATCCGCAAAAGAAAGCACAATTTCCTTTTAAGGGGTATTACTTTCTGTGAAGTTTGCGGCAGAAGATATACGGCAGAATATCATTACAATAAAAAATATGTAGCGGGTGGTGGGAAATTAGGCATGTACCATTGCTGTGGCCTTGGTAAACGAGGGACTGGTTGTAAAGCAAAATACATTACAGTTACCGATTTAGAAGAACTTGTTAGGCAGGAAGTAGCTAAGTTAGAGTTTAAGCCTGAATTTATTAAAGCAGTAGATAATAATATGCGGGAAGTATGCGAAGATAAATCTTACGAAATCGAACTTGCTAAAAAAGCTGCAGAAAACCGCAGGGATGCTATTAAAGTACAAAGAGAAAGAATTGACGATCAATTACTTAATGGACATATCGGAGGAGAGCAACTTACAAGATTAAATGCAAAACTTGATGCTAGGATGTCTGCGGTTCAGAAAGAGTTAGCTGACATCAATAAAATCCGCACTATTGATACTAGCATTATTGATGAAATCCTCACTTTTACGAATAATATTGTAAAAAGGTATACCGAAGTAGATAACGATCACAAACGTGGTTTTTTACACTTTTTCTTCAAAGAAATCTTTATAAAAAATAAACAAATCGTAAGGATAACCTACACACCAGCAATACAAGTTCTCAATGAGGCTCGTTTGAGTATATTAAGAGCCGAGAATCATAACCCTAATACAACCACAGAGTTAGCTCGAACTATCAAAACTTTTGAAGATTTTAGACTAGTACAACAGATAAGAGAAGACGTAGAAAAAGTCAGACCCTCTCTTTTCCCCACTGCTGCCTAAAATTGTATATTAGTTCACACCTGGCTCGCTCTGGCCAACAGCTTTAGAACCTATGACTGGCTTAAACAATACCAACCAATTGATCTAACTTTCAATATTGTACAACAAATCTTAGGAACATCATCAATGACGGCATACCCCCCTATAACTAAGTTGTATGAATAAAACACAATTAAAGCAACTAAATAAGAGAGTCAATCAGCTAATTAGCAAGAAAAGGTTACCAACTCTAAAGGAGTTAGGTATACCCACTATACTTATAGAGAAATATGGTCTGTCAGAAGGGAAAAGAAAATATGAATAAAGCACAGATTAAGCAGCTAGATAAAAAGATCGATAAAATACTTAACTTCAGGAAAAAGATACCTATTTTTCCTATCATGGGAGGTGCTAGTCATAATTCATCAGCACTAAGGGTAGCAACAAGAGGAGTTACGCCAGAAGAAAGTAGAATTGCACAGGCTAAAGGGTTACCTTGCCCAATCCTAATTGATTTATCAAGAGAAAAGGAGTTTTTAGAATATTTAAAAGATGAAATGTAAAAAAATATTAGATAATAAGCAACGATGCAGAGCTTTTGCTCAAAGCGAAAAAGATTTCTGTTTCAGGCATGATCCAGAAAATCAGGAAGTAAGTAAGCTATCCAGCCAAAAAGGAGGCCAAAATAGGGCTTTGCAAGGCTTCTATGGTAAATCTGTAAGGCTAAATACCCCCGAAGATGTTAAGAAGTTTCTAGGACAAGTAATTAATGGTGTTTGGGCTGAAGGTGTACCAGTTCCCGTGGGTAGTTCAATGGGTTTTCTTACTAGGTGTTGGTTGGATGCATACGAGGCATCGGATATTGTAAAAAGATTGGATGAGATTGAAGAAAAATTGAAGCTATCTGGATCAGGTTGATTATTTATCAAGCAACAAATTAACTTACAGTAAAATCTAAATTCCTTATTCCAGGTTAGTAACTTTAGTGTATGTTAATATTCAAACATGGGAAAACTAAGAAGAGGTTTGGCGGAAGCATCACTTGCCGTGATAGATCAGGCTATTTCTCAAATACCTGATCCAGTACTTAAATTACAAATTTCCACCTTATCACTAGCAGTTAAAGTACCTTACTTCATATTAAGAGAGCTGCTTCCAACGGAGACAGATAAATTTTTAAAAGAAGTATTGGAATCAAGTAAGATAACAAAAGATGTTATTAATTCCCCAGAGTTCCAACAAGCTTTAGGGAGTACCCTTGCTAATTTAACTTATGCTCGGGGAATAGAGAGGCAAGAAATTATAAAAAAAGCTTTTATCGGTGCCTACATCAGCGGGGATGACTATGCAAAAAACCACTTGGAAAGATTGCAGGAAACAGCTGAATCAATGTCGCTTCCAGCCATTCAACACCTTGCCTTTATAAGAAGAGAGATTTTCCCCATCAGAGATATGGATTTGAAAAGTAAACCTGAGAAATCCCAAAAAATTGGTTACACCGATGATGAATATCAGGGGTTTTTAAAAAGAACAGCAGCTATAAGTAATTATTACAATAGCTGGCATGATGCTCAAAAGCAGGAAATTACAAAGGAATTTAATAGAAATACAACTGATGAAACTAAAAGAGCTTACGATTTAATTAGTGCTAACGAGGAAAAGAGAAGATTGCAATACAGTGAATATTGGTCAGAATACAATTCCCGTGGGATTTTTAAGCAGGGAAATGACCCTACAATAGGAACTTTTGGAGGTGGGAGTGGTACCGTCCAATATTTAACTGAATTTGGAGAAAGACTTTTGGAATATGTTGAAGCTATTAGTAAAGTAGAAGCTACTTAACAATTACTTTTTTAACCACTTTGTCACCTCTACTCTGATATCATCAGCTATATCATCTATAACCTCTCGCTTTTCAGACAACATTTTAATATGGTCAGTATACTGATGTGGTGGGATTTTCATCCTCTCGGGATTCATCATGGCAAAAATAGTCCATGTACCATAGAATGATAGAAGATTTTTGCTTGCTGTTTTGCTGTAAGGAAGAGATAAGCTAACTAATCTACTTGATTCTTTAAACCTTACGTGGTCTAATGGCACTTCATAGCCTGTACCTTGTCCTTCATCAACAAAGGCTAATATATCTTTAGCAAGCTGACGTTTCTCACCCCATTTCACATCAGAACGCTTAAAATGTCGTTCAATCCAACCTCGAGTAAAATATCCAACTGCAAAGATAAAACCTGACCACAAAACTGCTAAAATAGTTTGAGCTATTGATAAAACATTCATTCGCCTAAGTCTCCTCTTGTACGAATAGGGTCACCTATTAAATAAGAAAGGAATTTCTCGTTTGGTAATGATTCTCGTTTGTATAGTTGCCAACCCAGATCATACATTGTCTTCATATTCCAGATATGATGTTTATGCAGACTTTCCAAATCCAGAAGGAATACTGCCCCTGGACCATCCTCACTTTCAATTATTTTAAAGGTTTTTTGATACTTTTCTGGTGGGTATTTTTTTCTATAATATTCTATAGCTCGTTTCCTTGATAATTCTTCTCTGAAATAAGAACTTCCAAAATAAGCAGTAACTAAGGCAGCTATACCAATTGCTACTTTATTAAAATCATCAGAGATTACACTTATAAGTTGTAATGGTAAAAGGAGGTGTGTTAATACAAAAAGTATAAATACTAAAATAAAAAGTAATAATAAGCTATTAAGGAATTTTCGGATTTTTTGGGAAAATTTCAAAACTTCTTTCATCCCCTGAATTTTACTATATTCGAGTGTTTAAATCAGATGTTGGTTATTAAGTTAGCTCAATTGCTATGATTCTTAACTAGTTCTCTGCAAATGGGTTTGTGGCAAATGGAGTATAGTCAACAGATCCTTGAATATTATCTGATGGATCTAAATCTCCCCACCAATTATTTTCAGCATTCAGAGGAGTTCCCCAAGTGGAGGCGACTTTTATGGATGTACTACTGTTGAAATTATTCTCATTAACTATACTTGTATTATTAGTGGCGACTAGAATTAGACCACCGCTCGTATTAAAAACATTTTGTTTAACAAGGCTATAAGGAGTCGCGGCATCAAGGGTTATTCCGGTATCTGAACGGTCTATTGCATTGACTGTCCCTATGAAAGTATTGTTTATAAAACCGTTGTTGGTTGAGCCAACACCATCTAGTCCCGCCAATGCAGCAACATAAGGTGAGTTATTACCTTCCAAGATGTTATTTTGAATTATGCTGTTTTGCACACGAACTGTTCGCAATGCAATTTCTCCACTGCCTGCTACAACCCGATTGTATTGTATGATAGCCTCAGAAACAGGGCCACTGTCGCTTCCATTAATAGCCACTGCAGTTTGAGAAAAGTTTGTGCCAACACCATTAATAAGAAACCCTTCAAGCGTGACGTTATTGGCTGTAATAGCGACCGCACCCTGTGCATTAGGATCTTGACCATTAATGATGGTTTTAAGGTTTTTTCTTCCTGAAAGCTTAATCGATTTGTTAATCAATACATCTTCATTATAGATACCTTTATCAACGCAAACTGTGTCCCCATTAACTGCGGCATTAATTCCAGCCTGAATAGTCGCGTATTGTTTAGGAACTTTGATGTCACATTGCCGATTCGCTGGCGGCTTATATTCCTTTAACTTTGCACCCACTACTATTCGTTTTGGGTTTTTAGCAGCTAAAACAGGGGGTGAAAAAACAGAGAAAAAAATAAGAAACAAGAGAAATACACTCAAATAATGATTAATTTTAATATTCATATTATTTACAGTAACAATACTCATTAAGTCAGTAAATCACAACAATAAGTAATTTTTTATCATTTCCAAACTTTTAATATTTCAATCTTTTCTCTCTTTTGAGCTTCTTCCCATTTTTCGTTTAGGTAAGCCACATTTGCAATCCAGAGATTAGTGTTTTTGTCCAATTCACCTATAATAACTGCATTATCCTTATCACAACTATAATAGTAGAACTCTCCATTTACCATATCAGCAGTACCAGTATTCACCCAGCATTTAGTACCATTTGCTAGTTTTATAATCCAATAGAGCTCACGTGAGGTAGAACTATGTTCACTTGTGGGTAATTTCTCGGTTAAATTTAAAACGAAACCGCTTCCTGCCACTTCAGGATCAATATCACATACAAGTCTATTTGTGTCAATCTCGAAGCAGGGATCGTGTATAGAATTACCCGCAATACACCTCCAGGCTTTATCGTTTGCTGAAGCATTAGAAATTGTCCAACAACTTCCAGACTTACTATCTTTTGGGATATAGGTTTGGAGATAGTCGATTTCTTCTGTTTTTTGTTTTGTTAGATTAGTTGGTTGGCTTGTTGATGATGAATTAGGCGTAGGTTTTAATTGAAACCAATAGAAGAGGAATAACCCAATGATAATTAATAATAAAACTGATAATTTTTTAGACATTTTTTCAATTGCTCATAAATCTAAAACATCCTTATGCTTTTCCCTAAAATCTTTATAGCTTAAACCCAATTCTTTCGCTTTCATATCTCGCTCTTTACCCTCAACAAATTTCATAGCTATCATATGCCCTAATGCTAACACAGCAATAAATGAAGTTACGAAGTAGCCAACTAAGAGATCAAAATTTCTAGGGGCTCCATCGTCAACACCCGGAGATAAAGCAAACACGAGCGTTGCTCCAATAAAAATGGTTATAAAGCCGAAAAAGTTTTTAAAATAAGTTTTGCTGATTAATTTTTTCATCGTTTAACTTCTTTTAAAGGATAAGCAACATCTTGCTTACCAATCTAATTCATAATTTTTTCTTATATAATAAGGTCTCGAAACAACATCAGCTCTTAAATTATCTAAATATTTACCAAGCGGTTTAGCCTCCGAGATTTCCCTAAGTATTCTTGCTAATACATCATCTTTTTCTATAACATCCTTACCTTTTTGTAGTTGCGTATATCTCCATGTATATGGAAAAGTTTGGCAAATTATCATTTTCTCGAATCGGCTTTCCAATTCGCCCATAGATGGTATTATTGCAATATAAGCATTTCCAATTACTACCAATGGGATTCCTACAATCGCAATAAACGGTCTCAAAATAGCAACTCTTTCATAAACATATGATAGACCAAGAAGTGGTGCTAAAAATAATACAACCCAAATTAAACTCAGAGGTATAAGTAATAAGCCTAGTGGGGGTATTGAAAAAATAAGTCCTAGTACAAATGTCGTTATTGCTTGAAGAGGAATTACAATAATAGATGTTATTGTAATGAGCAAGTTAATAATTTTGTTTATAATCATATTAATCTTAATTCTACTTACATACTACTGACAGTAGTGATAAAAATCAAGCGTAGTTCACGATAAAACCCCAACAAATAGTCGGAGCAGGATTATTCCTAATTCAGAATAATGACTTCATGGGGAAAAAGAATCTCAAATTATTAGGGGAAAAGATTAAACAATATAGAAAAAAGCGGGATCTCACTCAGGTTGAATTAGCTGTTATTGTAGATGTGAGTACGGGATACATAGGCTCAATTGAGCAAGGATTGCGATACCCATCATTAAGGTTGCTAGAAAAGTTAGCACGAGCTCTAAAAGTTTCACCAAAAGATCTTCTTTGAAAGAATTACGCACAAACTAGTACTTGCAATAAAATAAAACCATACTCTAATCTTTAGAATAAGATAATTTTCTTCTTCATCCTAACCCTTAATTTTTAAGGCCGGCAAGTGATCTAGAGAAAGGCTTAGTTGCCTTATCAGACATTTAGCCGGTTTTTTAAGGATAAATATATGGATAAAAATAAAACTTTCTATGAAAGTAACTCATTAGTTCTAGCTAGCACCTTAGTTTGTTTAGGTTTCCCCCTCGATTCTGTTACTAAGAACTCTGATGGCAAGACAACATTTATTTTTCTTCGAACAGATAGCAATTTAGACAAGGTACTCGAATCATTTTGGCAACGCTCCTTAAAAGTTGAACCGAATTCTTTTTTTGAAGCTCAAAGGTTTTTGAAAAGCAGAATTTATGGAGGATAAATATGAACCCAGATGAAACTTATAAAGAATTCGAAGAAAGATTTAATAAAGAGCAGGAGAAAAAGTATCAGGAAAAATCAGATCAACTAGAAAAAGAGTTTCCTCTTCAGGAGCGAATCATGGCTGTTGAGCAAATGAAAACCAACGAGAAGTTAAAAAGAGAAGCAGAGGAAAAAGAACAGGAGATGGAGGAAGCAGAAGAGTTAATAGATGTATCTCAATTTAAACCGATTTCTACCACAGAATTAGTTAAAATCCTAGGCTTAACTATTAAACGAGATGAGATCAATAAACTACTCACGTTTTTAGCTGAACTATCCGCTTATACAGAGGATAGCCAGCTTAATATCAGTTTTAATGCCCCTTCTAGCTCCGGTAAATCCTTTATACCTACAGAGATAGCAAACCTATTCCCTCAAAAAGATTTGATCGAAGTCGCATACTGTTCACCCACGGCCTTCTTCCATGACTATGGTGAGTTTAACAAAGAAAAAGGTGGTTATACTGTTGACCTTTCCCGTAAGATTCTTATATTTCTAGACCAGCCCCATACAATGCTTCTTCAGCATCTTCGACCAATGCTTTCCCATGATAAGAAAGAGATTAGGCTAAAGATAACTGATAAATCTCAAAAGGCCGGATTAAGAACCAAAAATATATATCTGATTGGTTTCCCAACGGTTATCTTTTGTACAGCCGGATTAAATCTTGATGAGCAGGAAGCTACAAGGTTTTTGTTATTATCTCCTGAAGTAAACCAAGAAAAGATAAGAGAAGCAATCTTTGAGAAAGTTAAAAAGGAAGCAAACAATGCCTTATATAAGTATGAGCTGGAATCAAACCCTGAAAGGCAGGTTTTAAAAGATAGAATTTTGGCAATTAAGCAGGAGCTGATTAGAGAGATCAAGATTGGGAATCCGACACTGGTTCAAGAGATGTTTTTAAAGAGGGCCAAAATCCTCAAACCTAGACACCAAAGAGATATAGGAAGAGTAATCAGCTTGGTTAAGGTGTTTGCACTCTTAAACTTATGGTTTCGAGAACGCAACGGCATGATTATAACTGCCAATGAGGATGATATACAGGAAGCATTTAAGGTCTGGGATGCAATATCAGAAAGCCAGGAGTTAGGTTTACCCCCATTTGTTTACAACCTATATAAGGATGTAGTTGTAACTGCTTATAAGGATAAAAATGGGGAGCCAGAGAGTGTTGTAAAAATAGGTTTAGCAAGACAAGACATAATGCAAAAGCATTATGAAGTTTATGGAAGATTTCCACCTACTTGGCAACTGAAAGATCAAATTATTCCGCTTCTTGAAGCCTCAGGTTTAATAACACAGGAACAAGATCCCACAGATAGAAGAAAAGCACTGATTTACCCCACCACCTTACTCTCTATATCTAAAACTCCAAACAATGAAGAGTTGAATGGTGGGGTAACTGAAAGTGAATCTACTCAAGCTGAGCTTTCTTACATGGAGGAAACAGATGAATCATAAAGATTATATCTGTCCTTCATGTCAGCAGGAGATAAGTGGGTTTAAAGATAAGTTGTCTAAGAAAGAATTTCAAATTTCCGGTTTATGCCAAGTGTGTCAGGATAAAACCTTTGATAAGAAATTTGGAGGTTTATCTAAATCTGATTTAGACACATTCCAAGAAGCGATTTTTAAAGATTATGGTATCAAGCTAGAAGGTGATGAGTTATATCAGGCTGCATTTAATTTACTTCAATTCTTTGAAGCCTTAATAAAGTTTGACAAAGAAGGTTCTAAAATTGTCCAGGACAACCCATTGTATACGGGTATCGGTAAGCACAAAATTAAATAAATATGGAAGATTCAATAACAGCAAATAGAATATCAAGCCAAAGACAGGATGAAGGCTATTCTCTACCTCAGCAGGCTAAATTAAACCGTGAAGCGGTAGAGAAAGATGGCCGAAATCTAGTTAAAGAGTTCAATATTATTGAATCTGCTAAATCCAGCGAGAAGAGGGATGATTTCTATGAAATGGTTGGCTATATCAAAAGACACCCGAATATTAAGTTTGTTTACATAGAAAAACCAGACAGGCTCACACGTAATTTAAAGGATGCCACTTTAGCCTACGACTTGGTATATAATTACGATATAACTTTTGTCTTCACTAGAGACAACTTTGTTTTAAATAAAAACTCAAACAGTCATGCTAAATTTCAATTTGATATTAAAGCCGTGCTAGCAAAAAACTACATAGACAATTTAAGTGACGAAGTGAAAAAAGGCCAGCGGGGTATGCTTGAGGAAGGCAAATGGCCTGGTGGAGCTTCCCCTACTGGATATAAGAAAATAGATAAACTGCTTGTTCCAGATGAACCTAGAGCCACCTTTGTAGTTAAAGCGTTCCAATTATATGCTTCTGGTGGGTATTCCTTAAAAACACTCAAAAAAGCCTTGGATAAAGAAGGCTTTAGATCCCTCCAAAATAAACCTCTTACCCGAAGTAATTACCATAATATTCTAATAAACCCAATTTACTACGGCACTATGAAATGGAGTAACCACCTATTTGAAGGTAAACACCAGCCGCTTATTGATAAACAGCTTTTTGATCGGGTCCAGGAGATGCTCAGACGCACCAAAAACGGTGAAGTGATACCAGTCTACGCTAAGCATGATCTTACTTACAAAGGCCTGCTTCAATGCAAGGAATGTGGCTGCCAAATTACTGGAGAAGAAAAGTCAAAGACTAATAAGGGAAATGGTAAGGTTCATCACTGGGTCTACTACCGCTGCACCCATTTTAAACCCTGTACCCAGAAAGGTTGTACTAGAGAAGAGGTTATTGATCAACAGATCGTTGATTTATTAGGCAGGCTTTCGCTGGGTACTAATACTACCCAATGGCTGAAAGATAAGCTTAAGGAAAGCCACCAGGATGAAGTTAAGTTTAGAGAGGATTCACTAAGAAGTTTAAATAACACATTTGGCCAGGTAAGGAATAGGCTAGATAAAATCTATGATGATAAATTAGATGGATTAATTGATGAAGAAACTTACCATAGAAAGAGAGAGGAACTATTAACCCAGCAAGCAGACCTTACCAATCAAATCAAGTTACATACCGTTGCTGATGAAAAATATGTTGACTTTGGTGGTCTTATCTTAGATGTGGCAAATAGAGCTTCAGAAATCTATCAGGTTCGAAAGCCAGACCAAAAGAGGTACCTTTGCAATTTTGTATTTTCGAACCTCTTTTTAATGGATAAAAAACTCCAATTTAGCTTCAATACTATCTTCCAAGCAGTCTTAAACTACCAAGAAACCAAAGATGTGCTCCCCCGCGTGGATTCGAACCACGAACCTCGATCTTAACAGGATCTCGCTCTACCATTGAGCTACAGGGGAATATTAAGTTGTTAAACAACCTTGAAATTATACCAGCTTGATTTGAATTTTCCAACCAAAAGTAGCACACTAAAATAAAGGGGGTGAGAACTTTGAAAGAAATTGAAAAATATTTTTCCAATCATGTCCGCTACAATAGTACTATTCATGTACTGGCTGGTATTGGCATTGGGATACTGATAACTTACCCGTTGATCGGCGCCCATCCTGTCCGTTGGGGGCTGGCTTTTTTGGTCCTGGGAATCCTAGGCCATCTTTATCCGCTAATGGTTAAAAAGTAGAGTGGATACCCCTTGTTTGACTTATAGGATACTTTTAGGCTAAAATTTCATACTTTATGGATAAAGAAGCAAAACTGAGATTTGCCAAACATTTAGGCCTGCTTTTACTCACAACCACTGCATTGGTTGGTCATGCCAACGGCGAGGTATCGGCGGCAAATGGAATACTAAAAAACTCCACACCTGTTGTAATCCCCGACTCTCTACCAGAAAGGTATCATGAACTTACACCTACTCCAACTTTAACTCCAACTATAATCCCGACTCCCGAATCTACTCCCAATCCAATTAGAAGATTATTAGCATCCGCTACCAAGACACCTGTAGAACAATTTACACGAACTGATTGGATTAAGATGCTGGAAGAATTACACAGTAAACAAGAATTTACAGTTGCAGATAGTCTTACAGCAGTTGAACAAGCCTCACCACAAGTTGCCTGCACAATATTTTATGAGGCTGGTAGAGATACAAAATATTTTAAAGCTTATGACCCTTATGTTCTTGATGGTCCAAATATTGAAGAAGCTAAATACTTTGGTCTGGGACAATTTGCAATAGATGGGAAAATGTCGGAATTTTTTCGTTTAGGGCACACAGACCTATTCGATCCATACCAGGTTGTCGCTTATATGAATGATGCTTTTGCACGAGCCCAACAATGGGCCTGGGGACCGATGAATAAAGGATTATGTTGATTATTCCGGATAATCCCTAAGTTTTTTGCCCTGGTTTGTCAGAATTAATCTTATTTTAATCCTCTTGGGCTATATTCCTCAGCATGACTGGTTTGAGAAAATTGGCAGCCTATCAAAAATATGTCTTTTTCTCTATCCTTTTTATCATCGGCATCCTGTTGGGCAGCTTTTTAGCCAATAAATTAATAGTAGTCAAAGCTAGCCCTGACTCTAAAACTCTTGAACGTAAGCTTGAGCAGTTTGTGAAAGACAGAACCGACTCAAGGGTCAGTCATATTTCAGTGTACTTTGTGGACCTAAATGATAATTTTGAGATAGGAATCAATCAAAATTATGACTATGATGGTGCCAGTTTAGCTAAATTACCTGACATGATGGCTATCTTAAAAAGTGCCCAGTCAGATCGGCAAATTCTTAGTAAAACCATAACTTTTTATGGTAAAAAATCAGATCGTCTCACGCAAAATATCTTACCTGAAAACCAATTAACAGAAGGTAACTCCTACACTGTTTGGGAGCTCGTTGAGAGAATGATAGTTTTCTCTGATAATCAAGCTAACTATCTGCTGGCAGAAAATATTGGTGATATTTTCCAAAATGTTTATGCAGATTTTGGAGTTAATTTGCCAAACAGACAAGCCGGACAATTATATCTAACAGTCAAACAATACACATCTCTTCTTAAGGCCTTATTTCATGCCTCGTATTTAAATAAGGAAATGTCTGAAAAGGCTTTGGGACTACTAACGCAAGTTAAATTCAAAGACGGCCTGGCGGGAGGCATACCTGGCCAAATTAAAATAGCTCATAAATTTGGAGAACGCTCCTGGGATAAAATTTCCACCAAACAATTACACGATTGCGGGATCATCTATTATCCCGACCGCCCTTACTTACTTTGTGTAATGACCAGAGGACAAAGTTTTACTTCGCAAAGTGCGGTGATTAAAGATTTATCTAGTCTGATTTATAATTTGATAAAAATTTAATGGCATCCTCCCGTTCTTCTAAAGCCAGTTTAGCGGCCTGCTCGTATTTTCCCAACAGTTTTTCTGATAAGGAGGTATCAAAAACTTCACAACATCCTCTGAAATATTCTCGAGCTATCTGGGTGTGCTTGAGGATTTTTCCGCAAACTTCTTTAATCACTTCATACCAAAATAGCTCCTGAAGTTTTGGCAAAAGCTGGGAAAATTTACAGTCTTTTCTTATTCCTCCTTTTGTTAAAAGGAGTGCTCCCACTGAGTTGACGTGACCCATTTTTAAATCTTTCTCCCAGTCATGAGCATCATCATTTAACTGCCTGGCTATTAAATAATGTTTGAAAAATTCCAATAAACTTTTTACCTCTTGAGAGTTTGCATTGAAACCTAGCTGATAAAGAACAGCCACCGGTGTTAAACTGTGACCTAATGAGCGCTCTGCCAGTTTATCCAAGTTGGAGTAGTCGGGAATTTTAAAATCTTTTAGTAGGATCATCCCGTTTGAAATTTTCACCCGGCAAAAGCTGACCTCCCAGGTATTGGCATTTTCCAGAATGTCCATCACCTTGTTAAAAAACTTGTCAAATTCTGTTTCAGGGAGGATGCTGGCAAATATTTTAGTAAGTTCTCTTAGACATAAGTTGGCAACCGGCAATTTTTTATGATCACCCTCATCATCTAAAAAATCATCATAAATTGTGTAAGAGAGCCAGCCGTAGAGGTTGGCCATACCCAGCTGAATAATCAGCTCGTCTGAAACCTGCTCTTTTCTGACTTTCAAAGCCAATTTGAAATAGTAAGGCAGTAAGGCCACCTGAATTTTGTTGTCCCTGTTAAGAGTATTATCCAAACTATCCACAGCTTGAGCCTTAAGATCTTTATCTAGAGCGGCTAGTCGTGAGGTAATCCGCTTAATAATTATCCTGTAAATTGAATTATCTTTTTTGATTAGATTTCCCTGTGCACTCACGTGATGTTTGATGGAAACATCAAGATATTTTTGTAGTGCTTCCACACAAAAAGCAGTAGTGAGGGCTGACGAGCCTGAATAATAGACTTCCCTTTTTATGGCAGGGTCAAGACAGAAAGCAGAGGCACTCCAAGCACCTTTTGTACTTTGTTGCGAGATCAAATATTCGATTGCTGGAGTCAGTTTTTTGGAGGGAGTTCCAAACAACAAAAGCGCAGATACAACCAAGGCAGTATATAAGGGGTTTTCCCAGATGCCATTTTTTTGCTTTTTTAAAAGCATTTCTTGCAACAAAGCCCTATATTTCCCTCTCTCTTTAAATAATCTTGAAATAAAATAAGCGATCGGGTAAAGATTAGGATAATAAGGTGAGCTTAAGTTTGTCCGGGTAACTTTTGAGGCAATAAATTTAGTTAAATTTGGTAAACTGATATCCTGCAAAGACAAAAAGAAGGCAATATTGCTGTTAACAGCCAGGTCTAAATCCCGCCATATCTTAGGTGCCTTATCATCAACAAGCCACGTATAATATGGTCCTCCCTGTTGAGATTCAACTGCTGTCAAAAGAGTGACTATTTTTGCCATCACAGTACCGTCAAAAAGATTAGCATCATATTGATAAAGAGCGGACAGGGCGCAAAAAGTATCATCTAAATCATCAGGATAAGGCATTGTCTTTGCTTCTTTTGAATTCCTTACCCAATAGTTAAATGACCAATCAGGACTTTTTTGGCTGAGTAAAAAAGCTGCACACTTTTTCTTAATTAGCTTGATACTATGACTATTTTCTAAATTGTTTAAACAGCCTAAAATTAGGGCAGTGGAAAAGACAGAATGAAATTTTAGGGCTTTATCAAAGTTATTAGGATTTGGAGAAGAGAGGGATATGAAACTGCCATCCTTTTGTTGGTAGGTAACTAAATAATCAACACCTTGTTTGATAGAATTAATTATTTCATCTTTCATGCTCGGATTTTCTAATAGGGAATTCAATAGTAAAAGTTGTTCCCAAGCCAATCTTACTCTCAGCATTAATATTACCTTTAAGATCTTTTTCTACAATGTCCTTACAAATTGATAACCCTATTCCAGTACCTCTTTCCAGATTTTTGGTGGTAAACAGAGGATTAAAAACCTTTGGCAGATTTTCTTTGCTGATTCCGCTACCCCAGTCTTGAACAGCTAATTTAAGATGGTTATTTAACTTTTGCAATTTTATTTCAACTGGTCTGGACTTTTTTCTCATTTTGTCGTAAGAATCAATTGAATTGGAGATTAAATTTGTCATCAGCTGGTTAAACTTTAAGGGATTGCCAAAGACTTTGGGAATTGATGGATAATTGAAGATGATACTGACGTGACTGACTTTGGCCCTGTGTTCTAAAATTTGAATTGCCTGGTTGATTTCATATGACAGATTAAACATTTTTAACTCCTCTTGTTTTTGAATTTGTTTTCTGGCAGCCACTATAAACTCCTCCAACTTACGAGTACCACTAACAGCTCTTTCCAAAGCCACCTTAGCCTCAGAGAGTTCTTGTGTGCCGATATCCCTATTCTTATTAAGCCTTTTTAGATTTAAAGAAACTACGGTGAGGGGAGTAGCCAGATCATGGAATAAGCCAGAAGCTAAGCGTCCGAACTGAGCAAAACGATAGAGTTGCTCAATTTTTTCAACCTGAGCTTGTTTGAGTTGCTTGGTACGTCTCTCCACTGTAATTTCCAATTTATCTCTTTGTCTTTTTAAAGCAGCTTCAGATCTCCAGGCTCTTTTTAGGGCTTTTTCGATCTCCCGACTAAAAAGCCACGAGGCTGTGGCGATGACAAGAAGTGTTACTATAGCCGGGATGGTATCAGAAAAATCGAAAGGGCCTTGTAACCAGGAGCTATCATATAGGATTATGTCATTAGATTGCAGATATGATAAAACCATTAAATAAACTGCGATTAAAAATGTGCTCAAAAAAGCCGCTCTAGAGCTAATTAAAATTCCGGCAATAACAATAATGAGAGAATACATTAAAAGTGCCTGAGGCAGCATAAAACCCCATTTAAGTGACAGAACTAAATTTGGAATTAAAAGCAGGGTGATAAATACGTAAGCTGTAATCTGGAAATATCCTAATCTTGATGCAAAAAGCAGAGAGGAAAAAATCAAAAAGAATCCGACCACTGCATAGGGTGAAGCTCCTCCAAAGTTTGAACCTAATTTAAAATAATTAATAATGACGTCAACAGAAGCAATACCTGCCAAGAAAATACATCCAAGTAGCAGGATATTGAGAATGAATTCCTTCCTTGCCAGATCTATGTCTTTAGACTTAGGTTGTACCAACAACCGATCCAAGTACCTTAAGCTCATTTCGACGGTATTATTGCAAATCTACCACTAAATTAAAAGCGACGACTTAATTGGCCCATGGAGCAAGTGGACCAGCAGTCACAGTTAACATCAGGGCTGATAGAACAGTTGCTTTTCTGGCAGCTTTACTAGTTAAAACTTTTTTGATTAATTTCCTCAACAGCGTCACCCCCTTTCTTAAGCTTCTAACTTATATCCTAAACCATGGATTGTTTTAATTAACTTTTTCTCAAATTGGCGATCAATTGAGTCCCTTAAATATTTAATATGGACATCAACAGTGTTGGTGATTGGCTCATCAGCACTATCCCAGACATGCTCCAGGATCATTTCCCTAGAAATCACCCTGCCCGCGTTTCTGGCCAGATACTCCAAAAGATAGAGTTCTTTACGTCTTAGCTGCATCACTTTTTGTCCCCGCCAAACTTGACCTTTATCCAAATCAATGGTCAAATCTCCCACAGTGATAATGTTAGACTGAAAAGTCTGGGGAGGACGTCTCAGCAGTGCCCTAATTCTTGCCAAAAGTTCATCAAAATTAAAAGGTTTGGTTAAATAGTCATCAATGCCTAAATTTAAAGCTGTCACTTTCTCCTCAATTTCACCTTTGCCTGTTAACATCAAAATGGGAGTTTTAATATTATTGTCTCTTAACTTTTGACAAATCTCTAAACCATTTATATCAGGCAGTATATAATCTAAGATAATCAAATCATATTCATTAACTTGCGCTAAAAATTCACCTTCCTCGCCACTTTTGGCTGTCTCAATGAGAAAAAAGGCTGCCAGTTGATCTTTGAGTGTGCCGACAAGTTCCTGATCATCATCTACTACCAATATTTTCATATGACAATGATATTAAATTATTATTAAAAAATCATTAAAAAGATCTTAATTATTCCAGGTAGTCCCTAAGTTTTTTAGCCCTGGTTGGATGTTTTAGTTTTCTGATGGCTTTGGCTTCAATTTGCCTGATACGCTCTCTTGTTACTCCAAATTCCTTCCCTACTTCTTCCAAAGTCCGCTGTTTCCCATCTTCCAAACCAAATCTTAACTGCAATACTCTTTTCTCTCTGGGTGAAAGGCTGTCTAGCACTTCATCCAGATGAACTTTCAAAAGTTCTCTGGTGGCTTGTTCATCCGGCTGCAATCCCTGATCAGCAATAAAATCTCCCAAATGAGAATCTTCCTCATCCCCTACTGGAGTTTCCAAAGAGGTGGGTTCTTGAGAAACTTTGATAATCTCCCGGGCTTTAGTCACATCTATTTCCAAAACTTTAGCCACTTCTTCGGCTGTTGGTTCTCTACCCAGCTCCTGCATCATCCTTCTTTGGGCCCTGTTAAAACGATTGATGGTTTCCACCATATGCACAGGAATCCTGATGGTTCTGGCCTGATCGGCAATGGCCCGGGTGATGGCTTGCCTAATCCACCAGGTGGCATAAGTGGAAAATTTATAGCCTCTCCTCCAGTCATATTTGTCAACAGCCCTCATCAACCCAATATTACCCTCCTCTATTAAATCAAGTAAACTCATTCCCCTGCCTACATACTTTTTGGCAATTGACACTACCAGTCTTAAATTGGCATTGATCAGTTTATCCCTGGCAGCTTTGACCCCTTTTTCCGCTTTTTTGGCCAGCTCAATCTCCTCCGCTGCTGTTAGAAGGGAGATTTTACCGATATCTCTTAGGTATTGCCTGACCGGATCAGTGACTGCTCCTTCCTCCAAAGTCGATAAAAGCTCGAGTTCTTTCTCCAGCTCAGAAGCGGATTTAGAGTCAGCCTCCAGCTCCTCGGCTGTGGTTTCAAAAACATCGATGTTCTCGGAGATCAACTTGATATAGAAGTTGTCTAAAGCATCAATTACCTCTTCGGGTTTAGGGAAAACCTGCAAAATCTCCTCCTGGGTCACAAAACCCCGCTCAGCACCGAGTTTCAAAAGTCTTTTTTCATCCAATGGTGTTTCTTTTCTTTTAGCCATAAGTTTAGGTAACTTGTTAAAGATTCTTCAGCTTTACTGATAGGTCTCTGAATCTCTTATTCAAACTTTCCAATACTTCCATCTTGCCAAAGCTTTGGGCGTTTTTTATCTCGTAAGATAATTTTTCTAAAGAAGCTTTAATTAAAGCCTTTTTCAACTCAGAGACTACCCCTTCTACCTCTTTTTGCCAATGCTTACTATCTGTTAGCTTTTCATCTAACTCCGTTAAATACAGCCTGTCTATTTCCGATAGTAACTCTTTTGGCATCCCTTTGGCAAATTCGTTGATATTAAATGAGGTGGATTTAAATGAGATCGAATCAAGATACAAAACCAACATGACATAAACTTGTCTCCAGGTTTCTTTTAGCAACAACGTCTCCGGAAAGGAGGGCACAAAATTTGACTGTTGGGGAGGATGTAGAAGCAGGGCAATTAAGTATTCCTCCAACAGCTCTCTTCTGGTCTTGGGACTTAAAATTTGATCATCTTGGTCAATTTTTTTGAAAATTTCCGAGAGAATTCTCCCTCCGGCAATCCGGGTTTTGTTGACTATTTCTCTTACAACTGTTTCGTCTGTTTTGATAAATGCTGCCAGTTTTTGAATATAATGATCTCTGATCAGATCATTGGCAATCTTGGCCCAAACCGGAATCAATTCTGCCCCAACCTGTTTTAAGTCCCTGGGATCATTGATGTTATATCTTTTGGAAACTGAAGCTAGGTAATAATCATAGATTGGCACTGCTTCATCCACCGCCTTTTGCCAAACTTTTATATCACCTCTGATTGCTTCTGCCGCATCTTTGCCTTCTTGAAGCTGGATGACCTTAATATTTAAAAGAGCTTTTTCAAACATCTCAATCCCTCTTAAAGAAGCATTATCTCCTGCCAAATCCATGTCAAAACACAAAAGAACCGTATCTGTGTATCGTTTGATCTGCTCGATCTGGCCCTCTGTCAAAGAAGTGCCTTTGGATGCCACCACATTTTTGAATCCGACCTGATAAGATAAAATCACATCCATCTCTCCTTCTACTAAAACAGCCTCTTTTTTGTTTCTAATTTCACTTTTGGCTAAATTGATGCCAAAAAGAAAGGAACCTTTATCGAAAATGGGTGTTTGGGGAGTATTGATATATTTGGGCTCGGCAGGATACAAAACTCTGCCGGAAAAACCTCTTAAGTTTTCTTTGGCATCAATCAGAGGAAAGGTAATTCTACCTCTAAAGCGGTCATAGCAGCCTCTGGTTGAGGCCACTGCTAACCCTGCAGTGACTATTTCCGAAACACTAAAGCCTTTCTTCACTAAAAACTTACTTAAAGATTCCCAGGAATTTGGAGCATACCCCAAGCCAAACTGTTCAATAGTCTCATCTGTGATTCCTCTTTTCTTAAGATAGTCCAATGCTTTTTTACCCAGCTGATGGCTTATTAAGAGATAGTGGAAAAATTCCTGCGCTTTTAAGTTAGCTTCAAATAATCTGTCTTTAAAATCTTTTTTTTCTGGATGTCTTTTTAAAGTAATTCCCGCTTTTTTGGCCAAAAATTCTAAGGATTCTTTAAAATCCATCCCCTCTTTTTCCATTAAAAAAGTAAACACATCGCCGCCTTTGCCGCAGCCAAAACATCTAAAAATTTGTCTTTGGGGAGAAACTATGAATGAGGGGGTTTTCTCGTTATGAAGAGGGCAGTTGGCTTTAAAATTGACACCACTCTTTTTTAAGGGCAAATACTCCGAGATTAAATCTACAATATTGATCTTTTCTTTAATTAAGTCTTTATCGTCCATGATTCACAATATCCCAAAGGCCCGCATATTCTTGGCTTCCAGGTATTGTGAGCGGATTGTACACCAAAAAGATCCTGAAAACAATACTAAGAGTATGTTCGTGACAAGTAAGGGGGTAACAAGTTAAAATACAAATTGATGGAGGGATCGCATAGTGGCCTAGTGCGCGGGCTTGGAAAGCTCGTATACCGCAAGGTATCGTGGGTTCAAATCCCACTCCCTCCGCCTTCCTCATGAATAAATTTTACCTTTTTAAAATAGTTGTTTTTATCCTACTGGTATTTATTTTTTTTCTTAAAGGAGTCATCTTTTTGGACCCTGATTTGGGTTGGCATTTAAGATATGGACAGCTGATCCTATCCTCGGGCCTGCCTCAATCCGATCCTTTTTCCTACACCATGCCCAGCTACATTTATGCCAATCATGAATGGTTGCAGGATATTATACTGTCAACTTGGCAATCTTGGGGAGGCTTAGAACTGCCCTCTTTGATATTTGCCATTCTGACCACCTCTACCATATTTTTATCAATTCCCAAAATAACAGTAACCTGGCAATTTGCTACTATTTTTCTGTCAGCTGCCATATTTCTGTCATTTGCCGGCATCAGACCCCAAACAGTCAGCTGGTTATTTTTTGTCATAGTTTTAAAAATTATCAAAAGCCAGCGCTTCTTTTTGCTACTGCCATTGATTTTTTTAGTGTGGGCCAATTTGCACGGAGGTTTCATCATAGGTTTGATCAGCCTTTTTATTTATGTACTATCTAAAACCATCTCTGAGAGAAAAATCCTTACTAAAGAAGTCAGCGTATTAATCCTGTCTATTTTGGTGACCTTAATTAATCCTTACCAATTTAAGCTTTGGCAGGAAATCTGGAAATCGGCAACTGATCCAGCTTTAAGGACAGTTATTGAAGAATGGTTTCCTCTGCTTTTTGCCCCCCAACCTTTAACAATTATCTGGTCTTTGATTTTTATTTATTTTTTTATCAAGTATAAATCCGGGCTGTCTCTTTTTGAAAAAATTCTTTATCCGATACTTTTTTTAGCGGCAGTCTCCAGCGGACGCAATATGCCATTTTTTATACTGGCTACCATGCCATTTTCGATAACTTTTTCACAAAAGTATCGAAAAATTCTCATAATTCTATTTTATTTATTTTTGGCCACCTTTTTACTTTCAGTAGCGCAAATTTTTTCTCCTGCCAAAATAGATTCTGTCAACTATCCTGCCGCTGCCATCTCTTTTTTAAAAAAACAGCAGATTGAGGGAGAGATTTTTGCTCCCTATAGCTGGGGAGGGTATTTAATTTGGCAATATCCACAAAAAAAGGTCTTTATAGACGGCAGGATGCCCAGCTGGAGGCAGGATTTTATTAAGGGAGAAAGCGAATATGCTTTGGGGGAATATCTTGATGTGTTAAAAAACAAATATCAGTTGGAGGAGGTTTTTAATAAATACAAAATAGGCTTAGTGCTCTGGTCTATCTCTTCCCGAGAAAAATATACTGAAGAATTTACTAAGAATTTACCAAGATCAGGTTGGAAAAAAATTTATGAAGATGAGGTAGCAGTAATTTATGAAAGATAAGATTTGGATATTTATATTAATCTGGATAGCATTCTTCTCAAAAGGCCTTATTTCTTCTGACCCTGATTTTTTCTGGCATATCAAAGTTGGCGAGATTATTGCAACATCAGGTATTCCTAATACAGACCCCTTCTCTTTTACCATGCCGAGCTATCCGTTTGTTGATCATGAATGGTTAACTGATCTTGTGACGTTTAAAATTTACCCTTTCACAAGTACTATTGGACTGTCTTTTATATATGCATCATTTGCTGTTTTATCTTTAATGCTGGTAACTCTAAAAGGCAAATGGGCAATCATACCGCTTATTTTATCTGCCAGCTTACTGATCTCTTTTGCAGGAATCAGGCCACAAATAATAAGTTGGCTTTTGGTAGCTGTCATTTTAAAAATTACTTTAGATGACAAACTTTGGCAGAGATGGCGTTTGGTATTGCCCTCTATATTTATTATCTGGGCTAATCTGCATGGAGGATTTGCTGTAGGAGTGGGGATAATACTTCTGGTAATAATAACCAAGATATGGCAGGCAAAAAGGTTTCTGTTATCAGATTTCTTAATTTTTATCTTTTCCATTTTGGCTACACTGGTCACTCCTTATGGAGTAAATCTCTGGAAAGAGGTCTGGAATTCTTTTTCCGACACCTCTTTAAGATGGTCTGTGGCAGAATGGCATCCTATTTTGGCTTACTTTGATCTTACTTTTCTAATACTTTTTGCTCTCTCGATATTTTTGGCCCTAAAATACAGAGCATACTTTGATTTAAAATTAGCCCCTGTTTACACTATTTTAACTCTGATGGGACTTTCCAGTGCCAGAAATGTACCTTTTTGGGTACTGATTAACATTCCATTATTATCTTTTTGTTTTGAAGAACTCTTTAAGGCAGTTAAAAATCATCAAGTTAAGTTGAGACGTTTTAACATTGCATACAAAATACTTCTTGTTTTAACAGTTTTAATTTCCGCCTATCATATCACCACCTCTTTTAAAACAGATCTTGAGTGGTCGGCAGAGAAACTCTATCCGACTAAAGCTATCTCATTTTTAAAGCAGAATCCTCCCCAGGGAGAGATTTTTGCTTTGTACGATTGGGGCGGATATTTGATCCTAAATTATCCTGAGAAAAAGGTTTTTATTGATGGCAGAATGCCTAGCTGGAGATGGAATCCACCAAGCAACAGAGAAAGTAGTAATGCTTACAAAGAATACCGTGACATAATTTTCCATGGCAAAGATTTTACTGAAATATTTGATAAATATAATATACAAACTGTTCTTTGGTCTGCTATACCAGGGCGGGAATCCAAACAACCAAAAAGTTTTACTAAAAGGCTTCAAGAAACAGGCTGGAAAAAAATTTATGGGGATGAGGTGGCCGTGATATACAAAAGGTACTCTTTATTGCCTCCTCCACCTAAGATTGGTGATTCCATTTGATTTTGTACTTTAAATCCTAAATCATTAATCTTTGTCATCACCTCATTTTTTATGGATTCCACTAAATCCTGACTGACCACCCCTTTAACCAAATTTTTTTTATCAGTCTCATATTGAGGCTTCAGTAAAGCAATAATCACCCCATCATCTTTAAGAAACTTTTTAACTACCGGTAAAACTAGTTCTAATTTTGTCCAACCACAATCTATGGTGATTAAATCCATTTTTTCTGGCAGAGAGTCCAGATATAATATATTTGTTCTCTCCATTACCACTACCCTGGGATCATTTCTTAATTTCCATGCCAATTCACCATAAGCCGTATCCAGGGCATAAACTTTTTTAGCTCCATTTGCAAGCAGACAATCCACAAAACCACCTGTTGATGAACCTACATCCAGCACAACTTTATTTTCAACTTCAACCTTGAATTTATCTAAGGCAGCTTGAAGTTTAATCCCACCTCTGGAGACAAATTTATCACTTGCCATATATTTCCAACGCCTTCTTTAGAAGCGCCTTGTCCTGAGAGAAGGTTAATTGTTTTAATGCATCTTCTGGCGTGTACCATCCTGCTTCCTCCACTTCCCAGTCATGATCTTTGGGGTCACCTGAAACATACTTCATCAAAAAATACGTCACCACTTTAAAGATTTTTTCCCCGTTTAGAGTGTAAACATATTTGTTGTATCCCACTTTGTCCAAAATCTCTGCTTCTACTCCACCTTCTTCACGAACTTCACGCACAGCGGCTTCTGGTGGGGTTTGTCCGGGATCAATCAAACCCTTAGGAAAGGACCAATGGTGATTTTGGGAATGCTTTGTCAAAAGCACTTTACCATTTTTAAGGACAATCCCTCCAGCAGAAAATTCTCTTTGCATATTTAAGCTATAATGGAATTATAGTCTAAAAAAATGGGATTTTATAGTAAAAAAATATTAATTATTTTTTATTCAATTTTTTTCATTCTGCTTTCTGCAGCTTGGGTTTATACCAGATTTTCAACTATTTATGGAATTTTTGTAGCTGCTTTCTTAGTTGATTTACTGTCATTTATTATAGTTTTATATACTAGTAATAAATTATTAAAATTAATATCACTTTCTCTTATAACTATAATCTCTCTTCCTATTTGTTTGTATACTCTTTTTGCAACTGCTATTATGTTCAGTTGGCCTTTTTCTCAAGACAATTTAACCTTTCTATTCCGTATTTTTTCAAATATTTTGGCATTTACCTACTTAAGTTTCCCTATTTTTACTCTTTTTAGACCGAACCGTTAGCGGTGGGAGCAGGATTTGAACCTGCGTGAGACTTACGCCTCGCTTGGTTTTCGAAACCAGCCGAATAAGCCACTCTCGCATCCCACCATTTTAGCGCGCCCGGCGGGACTCGAACCTGCAACCGCCAGATCCGCAATCTGGTGTTCTATCCAATTGAACTACGGGCGCAACACATGGGTATTCTAGCATTTTTAGGGCGTTTTCTGAAATGAAAATCACCTATGAGGGTTTTCCAAAGGAAAGTTTTTTTGCAAACCTTCTGACCATTTTTCCATCCAAGATTTTCTGGGAACCTCAACATATGGTAAAAACCTGGCCACCAATTTTTTAACCTTTTCCTCGCTCCCGTCCCCCAAAACTAACATCAGTTGAGCAGGAAATCTCAATCCGGTCTGGATATGCAAAATTTTTTGACCATCTTTTTCTTTAAACCAAAAAGCATCCAAAAAGTGCCAAAAGTAAAAATCTTCACCAATGATGATTCCCTGAGTGGAAATCCTATATTTGATGTTGTGAGGTGGAATAAATGCCAACACATAAGTCACAAAAGTTAAGGATAAAACTGTACCGATCAGTAAAAATTGTCTGGCAAAAAACAGAATCAAGATAATCAGAATTACAATTACAGCAGAATAGGTATAGTAAGAACGATCTTTTTTTCTAAAGGGACGGGAGGGTGCTTCCCACTCCAGCAAAGTTTTAATCTCTCCTGCCTCCATCATTTTTGGGGTGAGAAAAGCTGACTCAAGTTCTGGTTTGGAAGTTTCTCTCCGACTAGATTTTTCCTGTTTGGGCATCCACTCAAGTGTAACTCTAAAAAGATAGTCTGTAAAGGGATAGGCGGAGCCAAGTCTGACTCGGCGGAGAGGGTGGGATTCGAACCCACGGAGGGCTTACACCCTCAGCAGTTTTCAAAACTGCCGCACTAGGCCGCTATGCGACCTCTCCCTGTGCGGTGGGTACAGGATTCGAACCTGTGTGACCCTTACGAGCCAGCAGTTTAGCGAACTGCCCCCTTAAACCACTCGGGCAACCCACCGTATAAGCAATTTTAACAGAATCCAGCTTCACTATCTAGCCAATGTTAATGCCCAAACCTTTTTAGCTCCATTCTTCTTTAAAACATAGCAACATTCCCTGAGCGTTGATCCGGTAGTCCAGACGTCGTCTATAAGTAGGACATAGGGTTTAGGATGTAGGGTATAGTCAGGAGAAATTGCAAAAGCGTCAAAAATATTTTTCCGTCGGTCTTTTTCTTTTAGCTTTACCTGAGACTTAGTATAACGAGTACGTTTAAGAGCTTCCGAGTAATCTAAACCTAGCTTTTTGGATAAACTTTGTCCAATTAAAGACGACTGATTAAAACCCCGAGAATTAACCCTCCACCAATACAGCGGCACCGGTACAACCACCCAATCCACTCCTTGATCTTTTTTAATTTGATCTAAAACAAAAGGCTGATATTTGACCCAATATTCCAACGTGATATCAATCAAAATATCAGCCAATTCTGTAATTCCCTTGTACTTAAGCTTTTGGATGGCAGACCTTAAAGGATCCTGGTAGATACCCAGACTCCACAGCCCATCCAACCCAAATCTTTTCTTACAAATCGGATGAGTTTGTCCTCCCATAGCTAAGTCTTCACAGCTTGGGCAAACCAAGTCTGTCTGCATAATATGGGAAATACAATTTTGGCAAAAATATGTCCCCTCTTTAGAGCATCCCACACATTTTTTGGGAAATAATATATCTAGTATAAGGTTCATGTAATCTGGGACAAAAAAAGTATCCTTGGCTTGATTTCATAGGCAGTTTGTGGTAGTATACTACGTATTGGGGATGTATAGTCTCGACAGGATTGCTCTTTAAAAACTGCAAGCTGTTAAGGAAACATTAAACGTTAAATATTGTTTCAAAACACAAACGCCAATAAATTTGGTCGTTCCGTTCTCGCTTTAGCGCGAGAAGCGTTTTCTCCAGCACAACCTGCTGTAGTTTACGCTTAAAGGTATCTTGGATAATCTTTTCCAGGCTAGATTACCGAGGTATGTACCCAGTCTGGATGCAGTTGCGATATCTAATCCATAATCGGAATCAAGAAACTTGGATTAAGTATTAACCTTCCTGTTTATGGGTTAATGTTAATACTCAAAAATACATAAACTAAGCTTGTAGAAGTTTTTTTAGATCCAATTTTGGACGGGGGTGCAAAACCCCCCATCTCCACCAATTATATTATGGCAACTGAAACTATTGAAATTCTTGAATTAACTCACCGGGTGTTACTATTTTAAATCCTTTTATTTTATCCTTCAGAATTAAGATGTGTTTTTGATCCAAAGATACAAGATATTCTGTCTTTGCCTGCTTTGCTGATGCCAATACATGAGCATCTCCAAAATTCAAAACAATACCTTTAAATTGATCCACAGTTTCTGCTTTCGGTTCTTTTGTTATTTGAAAAATTTCCTGTACTCTTTTTTCCAAATCAACTTTTTCAAAGCCAATTTTTAGGGTATTTCTTAAAATCTCATCTAAAATAGTTTCGGAAATTATCCCCTTAATTTTTCCTTTTCCTACCCATGAAATAACCTTTGCTGATCCGCCAGTTGGAGATTTAAGTCCTGTCAGAACAACAGAAGCATTAAATAAGACAGACGGAGTTCTTTTCATCACTATAACAACCCCTTTTTTTTCAAATCCTTTGATTCTTTTTCATCAAGCTCAAAAAACTGATCAATCTCCGAATCTGTGTAACTTCTAACAGGATAGGAGAGAGTACGCACAACCTCCATAACTAATCTTCCTTTCTCTTCTTTAATTCTCACCAAACTATTTTCTGCAAAACCTAATTCATTACGGAATTTTTTGGGAATAGTTACTAAGCCCTTTGGTTGAATTTTGACAATTTCTTCCTGATAAAGTTGTTGCATAAGAATTTCCTCCTTTCTAACTTTCTATATTATAGAGTAATATAATAATTTCGTCAAGTACAATTTACTTATGCTAAATCTATTCTTTCCCTCTTAATTCCTGTTCCACCCTACGTGCATGATCTCTTTCTTTGAGGATTTTTCTTTTGTCAAATTCTTTCTTGGATTTGGCCAAACCCACCTCCACTTTAAATCTGTTATTTTTCTCATAAATTGCTACTGGCACCAAAGTGGTGGCTTTTCCGGAAACCTTTCCCAATAAAGAGTCTATTTGATCTTTATGTAGGAGTAATTTTCTGGATTTGGTGGCATCATAATCTTTTTCACCGGATTGCTGAAACTTGGGGATATTGGCATTAACCAAATAGGCTTCTCCATTTAAAATTCTGACGTATGATTCTCCCAGATCTATTCTACCAGCTCTGATGGATTTGACCTCAGCACCGGAAAGCACTATTCCAGCCTCAATCTTTTCCAGAATATGGTAATTGTAGAGGGCTTTTTTGTTAACAAGGCGCATGAGGTTATTTTAAGTCCACGGAGTAAATTTTACTACCTTCCAAAAGATAAACTTTTTTGCCTTTTTCATCCACCACCAAATCCGTGGCAGAGCCAAATTTTTCACCTTCAATTTGGCCTTTATAACTGCCTGTTTTTGTTAAAATCAAAAGTCTTTGATTGCCCGAATCCAAAACATACAGGTTCTCCGAATCTGATGAGACAAAAAAGGATTTCGGATCCTTGACTCCTTTATCCAAACCTTCATAGGTAAAGTTGTCTTTGGCTCCTCTTAAAAATTTCAGAATTTGCCCATCGGATGTCAACGCATAAATGGCGGAATCAATCTGCATGGCTACTGCTTTAGATAAATCAACTTCTGTACCAGAGGTGAGATATTCTCTTTTTTCAGAGTAGCCGCCGGCAGTGGGAACATATTTCCAAATTTTATTTTTTGAACTATCCAGCAGATAGACATTGCTCGAGAAAGGCATTAAGGTAATGACTTGTCCCCAATTCTCATCCGGCTTGGCAACAGTTGTAACTTTTTGATTGGTGATGTCTATTTTTAACACTCCCTTATCTTTGGAATAGACAAAAGCTAAACTGTCTGATAGGGCAGCTTTTAGCCCCTCTCCGATCTGGTCTGTTCCGGCAATGATTTGGTTTGATTTTTTATCCAGATTGATACTGACTAAACTCTTTTGGATCGGATCTAAAAGCAATAAATTACCGCCTGACAAAGTCAGGTTGGTGGCTTGAAAATCTTTTTTAATCAAATTTAAATCTAAAAACTCAGGAAAGTTTTGAGTTTGGAATTGTTGCAGAATAGAGTCGGACTCAGATTCAATCTGCTCTTTTAATTTTTGTGCTCGTGAGTCTTTGGGTTTGATGGCTGTGGCCTTGTTGAGATTACTTTTGGCAGATTCTAACTTGGCTCTGGCTTCTGACGGATTTAAACTTTGCAGAGACTTGGCAGTGTTCAGATTATTTTCTGCCTCTGTCAGGGCATTTTTAAAAACCGTCTCCTGTTTGGCATTGCTGTCTTTGATAAATTTTAAGCCAATTCCCGCCCCGATAATCACAATTAAGATCACGGCCAAAACCAATCTACTCCGGCCGCTTGAGGGAAACTTTTGAAAAATTTTTGACAAAATAATTGTTGCTAATTTGATGGATGGCCAAGATCTGGGCGCTTTTGTGCTCACCTCAGCCTCCGGGATCTCGTCCTCTGAAACCTGAGCTGTAGACTGATCTTCAGTCGCCAATCCTACACCCTCAGACGACTCAGTTTTTTGTGTTTCAATCAGTAAGGCTGCCATTTCCCCGGAGGCTGAATCAAGTGTCCCTACTTTATCTGATAAATCTTGTTCAAACTCCTCCGGTGTGGTATCTAAAGATTTACTAAGATCCTCTCCCAGCTCAAGGGAGAAACTTTTGGTTGACAGTAAAACTTTGTCCATTTCGTTTAAAAAGCCGGAAATTAACTGTTTGGGAGAACCCAAACTCAAAAGATCAGATATTTTGCCCTCTCTTTTTAAGAAAGCTGCCACCTCTCCCTGAGCAATCAAATACAATACTTTGCCGGAGATGGCAGCTAAAAGCAGTTGAGACTCGGCATCCTGAAATTTTTTCTGGGTCTCTTCAAAAGTGGCCACCAGCTTTTGGGCAGGTGAACCGTCAAAATCAAAATAGAAATCCGCTGCTTCAATCAAAGTTTGTCTGCCTCTGGTGAAAGCATCATCACAACCGAGTTGTAAAATGGCCAAAAAAGCATTCTCTTCATCCTGGCTATTAAAAATAGTCTGTGCAGCTTTCTGGTCTGTATTTAATCCAATAACTTGAGCGTATTTTAATTTCATCTTACAACACCCCCCATACCAGAATAATCAATCCTATGGCCACTGTGGCATTGACAATGGCCAAAACTTTCAACACAGGCGAAACCGGAGTAATTAAAGTTTTGACCATCAGATCCACCTGTCTGATAATTAGCAATGCAAATATAGCGTAAAAGATTAAAATTAGCAAAACTGCCCCTTTTACAAACAGCAGGAATATAGCGGAATTAACAATATTGTCAAATGTCAGTGCTGTCATAAATTGGGACTGTTGTTGATCTTATGAGACTGATCCAAAATAAAATCTGCCACTCTATCCGGCTGGGATACATTATTAAACTCAAAATTTCTGGCTGCCCCGGCTGTTTGAATAAAAACATTGCCATAGTGGAAAATTGATTGCATCAGACCGCTGATTGAGGATGAGACATCCTCAATATTTTTTAAAGGAGCCATGTCAATATTTTTAAAAAGTATTGAGTTAAAATCCACATCAATAATATTTTTATCAGTCACCAGGAAAACATTAAAATACCAATACAGAAAACCTTCAAAAACAATCACTGCCACCAACAGATAATTGATCACGGCCAAAACCAGTCCATACAAAGGAGGGAGAAAAGAAGTGTCCACTTTTAAAAAGAAGAGGCTTGAGGGTATAAGAAAAGGCAATAGCACAAGTAAAAATGCTGAAATGATCCAGCTTAAATTAGTGATGGGGTGAGCCCTTAAAAGCAGTAAGATTTTCTCATCAGCATCCTGGCCTTCAAAGGAGCAGTTTTGAGGATTTTCCACAAAAGAGGGAAACATAAAGCTAGTATATCACTTTCTTTCCATATTAAATAACGGGCTCTTAATGGAGATATACCCCGGAGCTCTTAGATTGAAAATGGTTTTAAAGTCAGCCCCGGACAGACTGATTGCTCCCCGGTTGGTGGCAAATATGACATTGGCTGTGACGCCTGATTCAGAATAAACCACCGACACATCGGTTATGGAGCTGACAGCCCCACCGTGGCTGGCGGCATGATCTCTCATCTCGGAGATGGAAAAAGGATTACCGGACCAACAAGATGTGTCAACCGGTGAAATCCGATCCGTGGAATCTCCGGCCGAATAAACAATCCAGGCATTTAAAATATCCGACATTTCTTCCGTATTTAACCAGGGATGAGATTTACCACAAGAAGCACCTGATCTGTCCCGATACCAGCCTTTATAAAACCAGGGTGATCCGGCTAATCTTTCAAAAGCGTCATTGGTCCAGCAATTTCTGCCTCTGCATTTGGTGTCCCAACCGGAATTATTTAAATAGCCTCCGGTGGTGGATGAATATTGAGCATTGGCACCACCTTCCAAGACCCAGCCGCGGGTTTCATTAACCGCCTCCTCCCAGGCTCCCCCTTTGTTTTGGGGTTTGTAAACCTGGCAGGATTCGGTAGGGCAAATTGATCCACCCTGCCTGACCGCATAAGTCCTGGCTGCCACTGCCTGGGCTTTTAACGCCTCTTTAGGGAATGAGTTGGGCATCTCATAGATCCTTTTCATATACTCATCCTCAAAGGCCACGTTGCCGTAACCCGTGACGTTAATTGTTGAGGGCACCCCGTAGCTTTTATTTAAGTTGGCTCCCGGATAATAATGAGCCAAAATTGCCTCAGCAGACTGGCCTTGCTCAGCCCGACCTTTGGCCCCATATTGGCTCATGCCATTTCGGTGGGTATAGCCCCCGAAAGAAAAAGCGGCAAAGGCCGGAGAAAAGCCGGGATTAAAATCAGGCCTGGCTGCCGTATCATCTGCCAAAGGCACTTCTCCAACAGAGGTGGTAAATGTGCCTGATTTGGCTGAAAGAATAGCTTGCTGTCTGGCTGTCAGTTCGGCAATCTTGGAAGATAATTCCGACTGAAACTGTTTGGCTTTTTTAATCTCGCCTGATAAAAATTGGGCATTTTTATCAACCTCAATCTGCAGAACGGCCAGTCTGTCTTTGTCTTTTTCCAGTTTGTCCTTTTCTGTCAAAAAATCCACCACCTCCGAGGTGACGGATTTGATGATCTGTCGATCCTCCCTGGCCACATTTTGCTGGATGATCAGTCCCCGAAAAAGATCAGCTGACTCAAATGAAGACAAGAGCACTATCAAAGGATCATTTAAATAGGAACGGATATAGTAGGAGCGGACTCTTTTTTCCAAAAGAGCCTGTTGGATGACCAGTTTTTCCTCTCTTAAATTGAGCTGTTTTTCCTTCTCTTTAATATTGGCTGTTAAATTTTTGATACTGGCTTGAATTTGAGCCAGTTGATTTTGCAAAACATCCAGTTGTCCTTCCAAAGGTGTGGTGGCCTTGATGGATAATTCTCTCTGACGGCTTAAATCATTGATCTGTTTTTGCAAATCTTCAATCTCATCAGCAAAAACAGTTGGTAGTAAGACCTGCCTGCCGGCAGGCAGGTAGTAGGTAGATAGTAGTATGTAGACAGCAGCAATTAGAGTTAAGGTTAGTTTGAGGATCATCTTCTAAATTTTATCACGACCTTGACTCCGGTGTCGCGAAATAGATAGTATTATTAATATGGATAATAATTTAGATAACAATCCGAAATCAAAATACTTAACTATTGTCATAACTATTTTACTCGTTTTGTCTTTGGCGGCAACTTTAGCTTTAATGTACCTTTATAATAAATCTCAACTGAGACAACCTCCTGCCAGTCAAGTTAAACTCTCACCTTCCCCTACACCCAAACTACCAGCCCCACCCCCGCATCCCTTTCAGCCGGTAGTGGGAGGAGGACCTACCAGTGCGGCCGGTCAAATTAAACGCTAAGCCATGAAAAAAGTGACAAATTTGTTAATAGTTGCTCTGTTGTTCCTGTTTTTCCTATCTTTGCCTAATAATGCTCAGGCTGCTATTCCGGAGTGGTGCAGGGGTACTTCTTCCTCCGTCGGCTCATGCCAGATTGTCTCGCAATGCATTGAACCTGGCCCAAATTATGAAATTGCCTGGAGTGAAACTACCACCTGTCCGGGAGGTAATGTCTATCTGGAATTTTACGAAGCATCTTCTTATTCCCGAGATGAATTAAAACTTTGTACTATAGACGGTAATTTGAACTGGTGTGCCACTTCTTACAAATACTATTATAATTGCGCTCAAGCCAAAAAGGTGTATTATCGTGAAGCGCCAATTTCCGCCGTTCCCTCCTGTGATGCCAACGGCTGTTACGATCTTACTTTATTGGAATCTTCCGACTCTGAGACCAATTTGAGCGGGTATGTCACCTATGATGCCCCCAGCCAGGGTTTGCCGGATGTCCAGTTTGTCTGCTGGGATCAAAACTCCATCAGCTGGCAATATTTTGTAGCCGGATATCCCCCGGCTTCAAACGTTTATCTGGTCGGATGTACTGATGATACTGATTGCACCGGAGCCAATTATTGCGATAATACAGGCAGCTGGGACAACTGGCAGTGCCGGGCGGCTGTGACGCCGACAGTAGATTTGCAAATTGATGGCCAAAACGGACCCATTACCATTGATAGCGGAGGGTCTGTCGCCTTATCCTGGACCACCACCAACCGAGCCACCAGTTGTACTGCTTCGGGAGATTGGTCCGGAGCAAAAGACCCCAGCGGCGGCAGCCAAACAACAGGCGCTTTGGCCGGCCCAAATGCTTTTGTCTACAATATCACCTGCACCAATAATGCCGGCTCAGCCTCAGATTCAGTCATAGTTAATGTTAATGCTCCTCCTCCCCAACCCCCCACCAATTTGACTGCCAGTTGTCCCAGTCCCGGTAGTTCGGCCAGTTTAGACTGGGCTGATACCACCAATGCCACCTTTTATACCTTAAGAGTCAACAATTTAGCAGATGTCTGGGACGGCAGTTGTTCGTCTGTAAGCGGTGACTTTTGCGCTAACACCTCCTCCTCATCCTACGGTTTCTCATCCACTGCCAGAGACTCTTACCAGTGGTGGGTTCATGCCTGTAATGATACTGGTTGTAGCCAACCAGTTTTTGGGCCTAATTTTACTTGCATTAGAGCCCAGATCAGTCAAATAATACCACCTCCTCCCACTGTCAGCTTGACAGGTAACGGCTCAACAGGATCTCTCACTTTGGATAATGGCAATTCTCTCACCTTGTCCTGGACCACCACCTCCTCCCCAACGAATTGCTCGGCCTCAGGTGATTGGTCCGGAGCAAAAGACCCCAGCGGCGGCAGCGATGCTATCGGATCGCTGGTGGGACCAAACAGTCTAACTTATAATCTGAGTTGCTCCAATTTGGGCGGTTCAGGTTCTGATTCCTTGCTGGTCAATGTCAATGGTCCCACCCCCCAACCTACACCGGAAGTCAGAATAGTCACTATTGATCCTGACCCGATTCCTCCAATACTGGTTGGAGAATCTCGACCCGTGACAGTGTCAGGTTTAACTCCCGGTCAGATTTACTACTGGCAGGAACAATTATTATTCGGGACATCCGGGACAGCAGTCACACCTTTTATTGCCTGTTTTACAGCAGATAGCAATGGTCAAATCCGACAACAAAACATCGGCCCTTACAGTAACGATCAGATTGGGACTTATGGTCTGGATATTATCACAGCCACACCCGGCTCCATAGAATCATATGGACCGACAGATTGTTTTTGGAGTAATGATAGAAGTATCCCTAATTTTGTAGATTTCTCCAGAGTATTTGAGGTGGTTAGCGCACCGACCACTCCCCAGCCTACTCCTGTATCTACCCCCCAAACCACCCCTCAACCGCCTCCGGGGCCAAATTGTCTGACCGGTGGCAGAATTGATATTGGTAAGTGTTTTGGGTTTGGCAATATCCTGTCTTTGGCTGGGGGCACTTTGAAACTGGTTCCCTCTACATTCGCCATAGCCATGGTTTTGGTCATCTTATATTTCCTGTTTGGGGCCTTTAGATATCTTAAGGCCGGGGGAGATAAGGAAGAGGTGGCCGCAGCCAGAGGCATGATTGTACATGCCATTGTGGGATTTTTCCTGCTGATGTTAACCTTTGTAGTTTTACAATTCGTGCTGTCTAATCTGTTTGGGCTGACTGATTTTAGGGTCATCCAGTAGATTTTTCTGCACTCTAGCCACTAATTAAAAAGTGGGTATCTTGACATTTATTACCAAAGTATTATAATTGTATTATTATGCAACGGGCAGTTTTACAAATTCCATTACCTAAAGAGCTAAAGTTGGATGCTGAAAAAGCAGCTTTGGATTATGGGTTTTCCTCTTTACAGGAAATCCTCAGAGTATTTATAAAAAAGCTGGCATCAAAAACTGTGAGTTTGACTTTTGAGGAAAAGGGAGTGGTTTATCTTTCTGAAAAAAATGAGAAAAGATATGAGAAAATGATGCGGGATATAGAAAGTGGAAAGGAAAAACTTTATACTGCCAAAAGTGTAGATGATTTTATAAAACAACTAAATGCGTGAATATCGTATATACTGATACTTTTAGAAAACACTTTAGTAAACGGATTAAACCTCATCATAACTTAAACGTTAAATTTAGCGAAAGAGTTAACTTATTTATTATCTCACCGAATAATCCAATTTTGAAAGATCATCCGCTACGGGGGAGACACCAAGAGTTAAGAGCTTTTTCTATTACTGGAGATATTCGGGTGGTCTATTTTATTAAAGATAATATTACATACTTTGCTGATATTGGCACACATAACCAAGTTTATTAAACCTTCCTCCCTTGACTCTAGACTCTAGCCACTATTCCAAAAATATGCTAAGTTTAGGGTAATGTCCAAAATAATTTTAACAGCAGTAATACTTTTAATTTTTCTCTTTCAGTTCCCCAAAGTTATTAATGCAGCATCCATTAATCCGGATCCAATTCCAGATATACAAGTAGGACAAGTTATTGGGATTAAGGTATCCGGTTTAGAGACAGGTAGGTTATATTATTGGGAAGAACTAAATGTTAGTGATACGGCTTATCAATATATATATTGTTTTCCGGCAGATGGGTCAGGTGAAATAAATCAATCCCTAGGTCCTTATACAGCTGCTGGCTCTTACACAATGATTGTTTCCACAGCTACAGCAGACTCATTCGAATCAAATGGACCAGATAACTGTCGTCCTGATGTACCCGTAATAGGCAGGAGTTATAATGTTACTCCATCTACAACCGTCTCTACTAATCCATGTAATCCTCCGCGGATTTCTTCAACAAACAACGGAACTAATACCTGCACATACACCAAAAGAGAAGGCTCTAGGGCATTACCAGGTGAATGTCCTGCCGGTTATCAATTGACTGAGAATAATTGTAATACAGGCTATTTGCCTACTTTAATACGGACTACTACAACATACCGGTGTGAATGTGTTACAGAAGGAACTCCCATCTGCCAATCTTCTTTGTTATCCTGCACCAGTGCTGAAGAGTGTCAAGCCGGAGCGGGGTGTGAAAACTATGTTTGCTTAGGATATATTGGAAGCCGGACCCCAGGAAGATGTGTAGATTCTACAACCCTCTGCTCTAAGAATGCTATTACTTGCGCAAGTGATAATGATTGCAGAGATGGAACTGAGGGATGTTCCAATTATTACTGCTGGGGAGGAGGCATAGGATGCAGATATGGTCCGCGTCCCACTCCTACTCCTCTTCCCGTTTCTCCTGTCTCAGCCGGAGGAAGCCAGTGCGGAACTGAGGCCAATCCCGGCTTTAACACTGCCATTGGCTGTATTCCCACCAACCCCAATGAATTCGTCAAAGCCCTGTTGGAGTTTGTCATCGGCATATCAGGAGGCTTGGCATTTTTGCTGATGCTTTTGGGAGCATTTCAGATGTTAACCTCGGCCGGTAACCCGGAAACATTAACTGCCGGAAAAGATAGATTTACCCAGGCCATCATTGGACTGCTGTTTGTGATATTCTCAGTATTACTTTTGCAAATTATCGGGGTTGATATATTAGGACTGAGAGAGTTGGGAAAATGAACAACTTATTCATCCAAATTCCCGGTTTTGGCAATATTGCCGGGCCGACTAATTTAAAACCTACTTTTAATAATTTGGCCTCATTTTTGTCAGCTTTATATCAGGTGGCCATTTTTATAGCTGCTTTTTTGGCCTTTTACTGGCTGGTGTGGGGCACCTATCAATATATTATGGCCAGGGGCAATAAGGAGGATTTGGCCAAAGCCAGATCCAGAATTATTTGGGCCATAGTCGGACTGTTGATGGTGCTGTTGGCCTATACTCTGGCCAGATTTGCATCAGAGATTTTCCCGCCAAAAGCGGGCTTTACTCCTTTTTAATGATTGAAAAATTTACACGGTGTGGTATATGCTAGCAGTAAGACAATGATTAGTATCAAGGGACTTTTAGCATTATCTTTGTTTTTTTTACTATTCACTTTTTACTTTGCCCTCTTCCCGTCACCTGTTGATGCTTACAGCCACTGTGGCGGCCTTAGCGACTGCGCAAGCTGTACAGGTGAGGCTGGCTGCGGATGGGCAGATGGTTCCACCTGTACGGCATCCGAATTCGGCCAGTGTCCGGCAGGGGTAAACACCTGGGCCTGGACCACTTCTCAATGTTCCGCTCCGACAACATGCTCCGTCTCTACACCAAATTGCACTACAGATTGTAATTTATGTGCAAAAATAACCACCTGCGGAAATAACACTTATGACAGTTGTGATACAAGTCCTTGTTCTGCTCCTGGAGCAACTGTCAGCACAACATATACATGTAGGGCTTCGGCAAATAATGATTGTGAAGGAATATATTTGTGCGGTTCTTGCGCACCCACAACCTGCGCTACGAGTTGTGGCGCTTGTCCTAAAACCACCACCTGTGGAAATACCACCCTTGACAGTTGTGATACAAGTCCCTGCAGTGCGGCAGGGGCTACCAGTACCACCCTATTCAGATGTGAAGCATCGGGCAGCTCCAATTGTGAAGGATTTTATCAATGCGGATCCTGTGCTCCACCTCCTGTAACCCCTGTATCTACTCCTGTGTCAACTCCTGTATCCACCCCTGTGTCTACTCCTGTGTCTACCCTTTCTAATATCGGCCCCTTTCAGGGTCTGCCGCCGGGCGGAGGATTGATCGAGAATATCTTCGGCAAGATCCAGGCTCCCCCCGAGCTGAGACCGTTTACCGGGGATACCACCGGTACTTGCGGAATATCCTTATTTGTATCCAATTTAATTAAATTGGTCTACGGGGTGGCCGGCATTGTGTTGGTGTTTATGATTGTCTGGGGAGCATTTGAGTGGTTAACCTCCGGCGGAGACAAGGAAAAAATAGCCGGTGCCAGGGGCAGAATCATTCATGCCATCATCGGTCTGATGCTTTTTGCCTTAGCTTTTGCGCTGATTGATATATTGGCCAACTTCACCGGCTTTAAAATTACCGGAGAGGAGTGCGAAGGAGGTGGATCACCTCCGCAGACTGTCTGTACTCCCGGAGAATTGAAGTACGCCTGCACAGGCGCTTGTGGGGGTTGTAATACAGATGCTGGTGAGGCTCTGGTTCAACAGTGTCTGACGGACGGCTCAAGGTTTACTGTGATACGTCCTGAATGCACTACGGTGTGTGCCGGTGTCTGCCCATAAAGATTTAGCCTCAAAATGGGGTCTTGACAAGGGGAAAAAATGAGGATATCGTATATATATAACATGAAAAAGTTAGCAGCACTTTCCACAACAGCAGCATACCTGTTATCCTCAGGTAGAGTTTTTGCTCAACAGACCATTACGGTGGCTACTCCGGAGCAAGGTTATAAAAATTTGGGACTATTTATCGGCAATGTCCTGACAGTTTTGTTTGCTATTGCAGCACTGGTGGTACTTTTTATGCTGGTTTGGGGAGCATATGAATGGATTACATCAGGCGGAGATAAAGAGGCAGTCGGCAAAGCCAGAGGCAGAATCCTCAATGCCTTAATCGGGCTGGCTATTTTGGCTGTGGCATTTGCCCTGGCGGTGGTAGCTGCTCAGTTCTTAGGCTTCAACAATCTCAATCAGATTAATATTCCGGCTCCCGGTTGATCTGGAAAGTTTATATTCCTCTGTTAATCTTTCGCTCAGTTAAATGTATCACACTCTCGGTTGACCTTGATAGTAATTTTCTGTTAAGTTAAAGGTAATGGTTAGTATGAAGTATATCCTAGTCTTGCTGCTTGTTTTGCTATTTTCTACATTCTATTTACTACTGACTACCCCTATCTTTGCCCAGTGCAGCACGCCCGGAGTGGCTTGCGGTGAATGTGTTTATCAAAGATGCAGCGGCGGTGACCAGTGCGCTACCGGCCATACCTACTGTGTATATGACCCTAACGGCAACTATTGCGGAGAGTGCCAAAAGGAGGTTGATAATTGCGCCGCTCAATGTATAACCTCCACCCCTCCTCCACCATCTGCCGTACCTTTTGAGGTAGGGTCTGATCCGGCCGGCATAGTACAGCTTGAGCAGTTGTTTATTAACATAGTTTTTGTGGCAGTGGGATTGGGCTTTATAGCCCTGTTTGTATTTTTAACCTGGGCCGGATTTAAATATCTGACCTCCGGAGGAGAACCTAAGACAGTCCATTTGGCTCACCAGACTGTCACTTGGGCTTTACTGGGAGTGATCTTTTTGGCCATTGCCTGGCTGGTGTTACAACTGATTGCAGTTTTTACCGGCATCAATGTGACCATATTCAATTTAAGAACACTGTTTCCTCCATAAGTTAAGGGTTGAAAATTTTGACAATAAGTTCTACGCTAAACATATAGCCACATGACTGCCATAAAAATTAGTATTGTTGTTTTTCTACTTGTTACCAGTTACTTGTTACTTGTACCTGCTGTTTCCGCTCAAACCCTGCCTGCCACCGGTAGTGCTATTCCGGCCACAGTCTCCCCCACCTCTCCCTTATATACGGATCTTTTAGTCCATAATCTGTTCCACACTGCTTCCTGTATAGTAGCCGGCCGCTCTGCCATTGGTCAACCTTGTCTAACTTATCAAATCAGCCAAGATGCCCAGGGCAGGATAAAATCCATCCCTTATTTGTCCCAAACCAATTTTTCCAATGGCATCCTGGGCGCCGAATCTTCGCTTTTAGGAGCATTATATACCAACCCTCCCATCAGAGCAGCCGATTATTTGGCAGTCTTGGGTGAGGATTTGGGAATCAGAGAGGCTCATGCCCAGGTGGGCGGATCGGGTAATTTAATTTTAAATCCGATTGTCAGGCTTTGGCAGGTATCAAGAAACATTTCTTATCTTTTCATGATTTTAGTGTTTGTGATTATTGGCCTGATGGTGATGTTTAGGCAACGAATCAATCCCCAGACAGTGGTGACTGCCCAATCAGCCATCCCCGGTTTGGTGATCGGACTGATTTTGATCACCTTCTCCTACTTTTTGGGGGCACTTTTGGTGGATATCGCTTTCGTGGGCACCAATGTGATGGGTTACTATTTTGTGGCGGCCCAAACTGCCCCGCCACCGGGAGCATCTCCTCCGCCCACCAATTTAGTGCAGGCTGCATCCGGGCAGAATGTTTTTTCCATCATGGGCAGTTTAATGAATGGCATTGGCAAAGATCCCATCACCAAAGGCTTAGATTTTATCTACCAGCTGCCATTCTGGCCGGCTTTATTTATCAGAGGATTCTCGGCTGCTCTGGGTGGTTTTATCGGCTCGGTGATCGGACCGTTTGCGGGACAATTCCTGGCTGTGATTGCCTGTGCTTTGGCTGCCTTGGGGATAAATATTGCGCTACCTGGTGTTGGCACAGTGGCTAGCCTGGGAACGCTCAGTGCTTGCACGAATGATCTGACACCAGTTGCCGGTCCAATAATCTCCACCGCCATCACAACAGCCCTCGCTCTCTTCGCAGTTGGTAATCCATCGGCTTTCTTAGGCGTAATTTTGTGGTTTCTGGCCATGGTTGTTTTAGTTTATACCATGTTTAGATTGATCCTGCGTCTGATCAATAATTTCTTAAGCATCATTTTTCTGGTGGTGACCGCGCCTTTCCATTTCCTGGCAGCCTCCATGCCCGGCCGACAAAGCATTGCCACGGATTGGATATTGAATATGTTATGTAATGTACTGGCTTTCCCGGCGGTGATGACGGTTTTTTATTTTGTCAACTATCTGCTGGGCTCGGCCGATACTTCAGGCTCGCCGTTTAACATAGTCTCTCCCACAGGCACTCAGATCACAGGTTCCAATGTCCTACCTCTTTTTGGCGGTCTGGATTTATCTTTTATCAGAATCCTGCTGGCTTTTGGAGCATTGGTGGCCAGCCCGGCCATACCGGAAATTATCTGCCGGACTATCGGCAGAGTGGGAGTGGCGGGACAGCTGATTGGTCAGGAAATAGGCGCCAACTTAAGGGGGCAAAGATACTGGGAGGAAGCGGCTGAAAGAGGCGGGGCCATCGGCAGAACTTTCGGGGGGGCCTATGGTGTATTCAGACCTGAGCGCAGGTGGGAATATAGTCCAGGCAGAGATGTCTATATCAGAAGCCGATATCCGTCTCCGATGGAAATATTGAGATCGGGAGGTGAGGCAGTACCGATACCTGAGAAACCAGCATCAGCCAAAGAAGGTCCTTAGAGTAATTTAGTTGACTCTGACCAAAACTGTAGATTTGGCAGCTCCCGAATTACGGCCTGGTCTAATTTTCCGATATTCATGTCCGATAAAATTATCGCGTCCAAACCACCCCCAAGGCACAGTCAATGCAGCAAACATTGGCACTGCCGTATCATAGGCATCCAGCCCGCCTTGCTGCCATCTTTCCGCTCCTTCTCCCTCGGATAATAAAACCGGCAGAATCATACTGTTGTGATATAAATCATTCATCTCCAGTCCCAATCCGGCATCTTCTGCTCCTCTTAAGTGTTGGTAAGAAGCTGCAATTGGTCCGAGTTGCGAAGTAATCCTCATCCATCTTTCTATACCTGCCTGTACCATTTCTTCTTCTTGGGCGGGATTAAGGAGGGATTGTTCATTTTCAGCTTTAGCCTCTTTAGGCTCCCCGTTTAGCAGCACTTGACCGCTTAACATGATTCTGGCAATGAGATGAGCTGCTTTATGAACTCCCCACTGTGATATGAGATGCTGCCCCGTCACCCTTAAATTATCAGCATCATTAAGCAATTTATCACTGCCTCCGAACCGTAACTGAAGATCCTCCGGATTAAAAACACTGATATAAGCGGATTGAAATTTTTGTCCTGCATCCTTAATTTTACCCCACGTTTCAAAAACCCAGGGATCGGTGGGACTGAAGGCCTTATTGCCTACTGCTTCATGTAAACCATTAAAGCCGATATATCTGGCTAGAGAAGGTTCGCGGATGGGCGCGCCTCTTAAGATCTTGGGGAATCTGCCGATTATCCTTCTAATGTTGGTCAGACCATAACCCGGGTAGTCAAATTCGATATTACCTCCCCAGGTGCCATTCCAGGGCACTCCCGTACTTAATTTATCAGGGCTAAATTTACCTTGGGCATCTGTGGTGGCCAGCTGATAAGCTAAGATACTCATGACTCTGTCAAAATAAACAGTATCTCCCACTGCCCGGATATACTGATTATTTCTCTGCTGGGGAGTGCCCTGTAAAGACTCTGAACCGATAAATCCCCTTCTGCCTGTTTTGGCCAGCTTGTGCCTATTTTTATTCAACCAGGGCAGCTCTCCTGTTAAACCACCTAAAATAGCATCCTGAGAATCCTGACCTTCCCGGGTGCCGGCATAACGACCTAGAAAGAAGCTTTCCACACTTTCCAGCTCAGTCATATTTTTGATGTCTCTAAATTTCCTGCCGCCGATGGTAGTATTAAACCCATCTTTGTTTAACTGGTCCCAGGCTCTCATCACAAAAGGGAGCTGCTCGGCTGTCAGGCCGGTGTACTCATACCCCTTGGCCAGATCAAAGTGTTTGGCAGTTTTTTTGGAGGCAGGATTATTTTCATCCTTATTTTCATCCATGGTAACATCCACTGTGACGAAAGACTCTATTGCCTGCGGCGGTATCATTTGTAATATCCTTTGATAGGGGCTGCCAATAGACTTACTGCTTACAATGGTCACTTGCGGATGTCCTTCCTCAACTTTTAATGCCAGTTGGTGGGCTGCGTTGGGGAGTAGTGTTTGCAATATGCTCTTCATGTCTTTATCAACTTGCCGGTAAAGATCAGCCCACTCTGCCTGCATCCTGTTTAAACCTCCCCTCTTATTACTTAAATCATCCAGATACTTCCAGAATCCTAAAATTGCTTTGTACTCGGCATAATCCCCATTCCAGCTCGCCGCTCTTTCTCTCAGCAATGCCAGGTTGTCTTTAAAGCCATACTTTTCTTTGAATGTCTGTTGGGCCTCTTCCATGGCAGCATATCTTAAGGCTTTGTCTATATCCATGATGGAGATAAGATCCCCATTCTCCATCCTGACTTTTCTGGGACCCAACTCATATGCTTCTCCAAACACATGATCTACCTGCAGAGCCAGTTCCACACCCTCGGTGGCTGTTTGCTTAACCTGATCATATCTCTGTTTGGCCTCTACATAGGCCTTTCTGAGTTGTTTTAATCTATCAATCTGTTCTTTTTGCTGTTCTGGCGGGAGGATGTTGCCATCCTCGGCTTTATCCTTGATAACCAATTTGCCATCCACTTGCTCCGCTCTTGTCCCCAAATCCTTCTTTTTCTTTTCATAAGCATCTTTTGCCTGAAGCATTATCTCCTGTAAATTAACATCCCGTTTCTGGAATCTGTCCATCAGCTCATCTTCGGATTGACAAGTGGTCAAATCTTCCCTGGCTTTGGTCTCAAAATCAATCAGTTCCTTTTGCTCGTCTGGATTTAATTTTTCCTCAGCTTTGGCTCGAGCCCTTAATTCAATCAGTCTATCTCGTCTTGGTCCTGGTACACCCACCAACTCCCACTGCATCATCTCCTCTGCTAAAAGTTTTTTGTCAGCTTCCATTAAAGCACCCTGAACTTGAGTTTTGCCTAAGAGCAATCCTGTATAACCTTCCAGGTTATAAATCATCCCGTATTTAGTACGCAGAAAGCGGGTGGCTAAAGCTTTATATCCATCATGTGCTTTTAATAAATCTTCCAGCCGACCCGGTCCTTCCTTAGCCCAGTAATCAGCGTAGAAACCATTCATCTGAGGCATCATCACGCAGTCTCCCCAAAATTTCATTAAGGTCAAGGAAATCCCATTTTCTCCTTCATGTCTTAATGAATCGCGGAAGGCAATGGCTTTCTCTCTGGTCCAACCTTCTCTTTTGGCCAATTTTTCTATATTGACAATCCTGAGAGCTTTGGTGAACGCCTGCATATCACCCAGCATCTGCTGCTGATCATAATAATTGGAACCATGCAGAATATCATAGCGGAACTGAGCTACTCCCAGTCTGAGAGTGACGGCTGATTGATCATTAAATGTGAAGGTACCAAACTCGCTTTGGGTATACCACTTTTTGCCCTCAATTAAGGTATCCCTGATCTCTGCCCAGTTAATTCCCGGTGTCGGCTCAAGAGTGGCTGTATCAACTTTGGCGGGAGATTCTAAACTGCTGATGCCTGTTTCTTTCCTGGTGATAATCTCGTTAACCAAAGCCTGGATATTTCTAAAGGCCCGGCGGACATATTCCCCTCTTTCTCCGGCGTAAGGACCGTTACTTTGGGCATTAGCTATGCCTTCCCCTTGTCTTGCAAGATCCATCTGTAAAAACTGTTCAGGATGTTCAGCCACCAGCTCGGCCAGACTAATACATTCATTAATAATAGGCTGGATCAAATTGCCAAAAGCATCGGCTCTTTCCGCCTCAATCAAAAAGCGGTCGGCTGCCTTATCAGCTTCCACCTTTCTGGCTTCGTCATACTCTTCAACAGCATCTAAATCTATCCCAAAGTGATCAAGTTCGTTGATTAATTCAGGTGGCAAGCCGTCTACTTCATCAATCCTGATGTCTCTTGGATCTCTACCCCTAGCTATTTCCCTGTTGATAACCCGCTGTCTTTCTGCGTCTCTTTGGGCAATTAATCCGGCTTTCCCTCTTAGCAATTCCTGTCTTCTACGGGTTACCAAGACATTATTAAAGGCATTATATCCGGCTGGCAGTTGTGGCTCCCCCAGTCTCTTTTCCCAATCAGCCTCTTCCTCTAATTTATCTTCCTCAGCTTCTTTAAGTTTTTCTATCTCTACCAATTTCTTAGCCCGTTCAATTCCCCCTCTTAGATCATCTCTTTTGCCCAGATAAGTTGGATCTATTTCGCCATTAATTTCTCCTGTCAGCTGCTCAATTCTTTTTTCCACCTCTTGTTTTCTTTCCACTGCCCTGTCCCATTGTTCTTGGGAATATAACTGGTGCCTTGGGTTACCTACACCTACCCCATGATCATTTAAAAAATCCAGTTCTTTTGTTAAACGATCATGCTCATAAATATCCAGGCGGATCTGGGGATCTTTCCCTGCCAAAGCCTGATCTTCAGCAGCTCTAAAATCCTCCACCATCTGCACTATCCGGGCATCCCTTCGATAAAGCCTGTTTTGCTCGGCATGCCTCTCAAAAGCTGCTACAGCTTGCTCGTAATTAGCATACATGGATTTCCAATTTTCCGATTCCCTGCCTAAAACCTGGCCACTACCTTGATCCCGGGCTTCATCTGTATAACGCAGTGCCTCATCATAATACAAAACAGCCATGGCCGAACCTTTGAGTAATCTTTCTTTAGGATCCGCATCTACTTTTTCCCAGTTCCCAATTTTCTCATCCCACCAGCCTGGAGCAGTTACCCCAACCTCTGGTAAAATCGCTCCTTCTTCACGAGGTTCCTCCCCTTCTTCAGGGGTACCTATCGGGGGGGCTTCCGGTGGAGGAGGTAACCCGCCAAAAAAACCTCCCAATCCCCTGCTTGGAGGAGGTTGACTACTTTCAGGCCCTGCATTTGATGGTAAATCTTCTGCCATTCCTTCTTTCATCATAGATTATTCCTTTAATAAATTACAAATTTTTACACTTTAACGTCCTTACTACCTTGGGCACTGCCTGGGATCCTCCTCTAAGTCTATTCCAGAGACTTGGTTCCTCAATCACCAGATAGCCCAGACCTGGAACATATTCTGTGCTATATTCGTGCCAAAATACTCCGGCTGCTCCGGTGATAGCTTGCCAGCTTTGAACCATTCTGCTGGCAGTTTGATCAGCATACATCCTGCCTTGGTCTAGATTATGTTTAATTTCTTGCTCAAACTGACTCATAGATGACTCTTTTAACGGCATCTTAATAGACCAGCAAGGTGACTGCTTGATAAAAAACTGATAAAATCCTGACGGGAATAAGGGTAATAATTTTAAGGTGTCTTACTTGTTTTTTAAAACCGCAGCTATCTTTTCAAAGTAAACCTGCCCGGTAATCGTTTCCATTATATGAGGCAGAGGAAAGATGTCCTTAACTTGCCCTTTATCAATCTTGACTTCACAGGCAGTATAATTCTTTTTATAGTCTTCTATCACAATATCTACCTCTCTCCCTCCGTACTCTCTATAAAAATAGATATTGACCTTTGCATTAGTCAGCCTGCGCCATTTTTCCAGCTCCAAGATAATGAAATTCTCAAACACTCCTCCCTTATCCGGGCGCAGATCTAAATCTCTAAAATCCTGTATCAGGATATTACGAATACCAAGATCATAAAAATAGAGCTTCCTATTCTCGGATACAGCTTTTCTAATATTTGTTTTAAATGATGGTAGAGGAATCAGAATATAGTTTTTAATAAAAATCTCAATGTAGTTTGAGACAGTTGAGGGATATGCCCGTAAGGATTCTGCTATCTCGCGTATGGAAACTTCCGATCCAAGTTGCAAGGCAACTTTAATTAAAATATCCTTGGCCAGCTTTTCATTTTTTAGCTCATAAATATCAATTATATCTTTTAATACATAAGCATCTAGTATGTACTGCAAAAGATCAATTCTCTCTTTTTCCGATAATTCCTCTCTGGCATATATTTCAGGGTACGACCCAAAAATTTGCAGTCTTTCTGCTAATTGTTTTTTAAATTCCTTTTCCTCGTCAGTTTTTGGCTTGAGATTTTCAAAAATCTCAAATATGGACAGCGGTAAACAATAGATTTCATGGAATCTACCGGCCATAGTATCAAAGTCTTTTGACTTTTGGCGAAGCTCCGAGGAACCCGTGGCAATTACTTTCACTCCAAACTCATCATGTAAGAGTTTTATCATCACCGTTGCCTCCGGGTAGTTTTGTACCTCGTCAATCAGGATCACTTTGTTCTCTTTAACGATTGCCTCAAGCTCTTCCTTTCTGGGGGCAAATTTTTCCCTGTCAGATTCCAAATCAAAGTTGTACCTTTTCACTCCCAGCTCGGAAGCCAATTTACTGATGAGGGTGGTTTTACCAGAGCGCCTCGGACCCCAGATAAATAAAGTTTTCGTTTCCTTACTGTTTAAGTATTTTTTTATATCTTCTTCAATCGTTCTTTTAAAAAACATGGTTTCCTTTCATTTTATTAGTAAATCGTAGTCTGTCATACTACATTTTACTACTAAATTGCACAGTGTCAATAGATTGAGTATAATCCTACCATGAGCTATCGATACCACCATCTTGTTTTGGGTGGCACTTTTGACCTTTTACACATTGGTCATCTGTCCATGATTTCCTGCTCATTCCAACTGGGTAAATTTGTCACCATCGGTATAACCACTGATCAGTTTAATCAAAAGCGCTCTAAACCATCTGCCCAAAATCAAAGGAGAAGGATGGATTCTTTGAAAAACTTCTTAAAAGAAAGGGGACTTTTAAAAAGAAGCGGGATTGTTTTTATAGAAGATCAATTTGGCACTAGCCTAACAGATCCCACCATTGAGGCCATCATGGTCAGCCGGGCCACCGGGAGAGTAGCTAAGCTGATTAATCAAAAAAGAGCCGAGTTGGGTTTAAAAAAACTCGACATTATTATTTTCCCCTATATCAAGGATGAAACAGGCCGGATCATTTCTTCATCCAGAATCAGAGTAGGTGAGGTCAACCCTGAGGGCAAAAGCTACAAAAAGTTGCTGTTAAAAATTGCCGGCAAAAAGCTAGATCAGACTATCAGAACCAAGCTTAAAAAACCACTAGGCCCAATTCTCTCCTCTCTCCCTTACCACCCCAACACCCCCTATCTCACCGTAGGAGATATTACCACAGCCAATTTTTTAAAAGCAGGGCTGACTCCTAATCTGGCTGTAGTGGATGAAAAGGCGCAAAGAGTAAAGATTGCCACGTCAGTCGCTACACTCCTTCCTCGCAATGACGGTAGAGTGATCAAACTTAAAAACCCTCCTGGCCAAATTTCCAAAGCCCTTATTTTGGCAGTAGAGAAAGGTTTAAAAGTTCCCTTAATTCTTGCTTTCGAAGAAAGGGTGTATAATTCTAAATTCTTGATTCTAATTGAAGGCGAAGAAGATTTAGCCACCATCCCGGCCATACTCTTGTCCCCACTTGGCTCCAAAGTCTATTATGGCCAACCAAATAAGGGTTTGGTTGAAGTTAAAGTAGATCTCAAAATTAAAGATTATCTTTGCAGACTCCTCAACAGCCAACTTCTGAAGAGCCGCAGTGCTGACAATTTGGGATAAGCCGACCGTGTGGTCTTCTGTTGGTTCTTTTACACCTAGGACATTCAAATTCCAAAGAGCCATACTTATCAGATCCTACCATCAGAGAATGTGCAGAGAAAATTTCAAAAGCGCTACCTGAAACTATGCTTTGGAATATACTTTTTAAAAATAGAACAGGACAACTACCGCTCCTTGTACCCAGCATACTTAAAACTCGTCTCTCCATATCATCCTGCGTCAATCTTACACCTGTCTCGTCAGTTAATGCGGATGTAAAAATTCTCTGAGCCTGACATAGAGCTTGTCTTTTTTCCTCTATATCCTGCCCTGTTTTAATTAAATCCCATAAAACATCATCAGCAATGACTTCCTCAAATATATTGATCCAACAACTACCTTCTGTCCCAAGGATGATCGGGGTCGTTCTTAACTGTTCCAGATGGGTCAAAAACGGACGATTGATAGAGTAGCCAGACACTTGCCTTGCATACTCTAAACATTTTTCTGCATCTATATCCAAAAGTATGGCTCTGTTGCGTAATCTCCTGACTCCATTGTTTTCTTCCAGCTCACTGATAATTATCTTGGAAACCGGGTATACTCCTTCACTGGCGGGGCTAAACCAGACAGCCGCTCCTGATTTGGCAGACTTTGTCCAACCAGTTATAGCATCAAATGCTATAACCTCTTGCTGGCCTATGACATTTACAGTTCTGATGACATCTTTTACTTTGCACCTGGCAGATGGAGAAAACAGATCACCATCCTCATCAAAGGAAAAATAATATGGATCAGGAATCCTTTTGGTTTCTAGTAAATATGAGGCTAACTCTTCTGCTGCTTGGGATATTGTCTTATTTCTCCAGGTACCTAAAAATGGGGTGATTTCAGCACGCTCGTTTGACATATTTCTCCTGCAACGGGATTTAAATGTGGTCGGTCTCCTGACTTTACAGTTGCGGCACAGTCTCTGAATTACACAGAGTTCCCATTTGTCCTTTCATCTGCTTAATATTCAGATTAGGACACCACATTTTTAATTTTACTCATTCTCACCTAATTTACAAGATACCAGATATTGAGTCTTTTTTGATCTATTTTGTATCTCTAGACTATAGTATTTTCACGTTGTATATAAAGATTAGCATGGAACCGCATCCTGTCCCGCAAAATGTCACCACCTTCCAGTTTAAGCTGGTGGGGGATATGACTTTAAAACAATTTATCTACTTGGCTTCCGGGGTGGGTACTGCTTATCTGATTTTTCTGGTGGTGGTGCCGCACTACCCAATCTTTGGCTGGCCTTTAGTGCTAGTATTTGTGCTTTTGGGAGTGGCTTTTGCTTTCCTACCTTTTAAAGGCCGTCCTTTGGACACCTGGGTGAAATCTTTTTTTAAGGCCATCTATTCTCCCACCAAAAGAGTCTGGATTAAAAATGGCAAAATTTACCGTGATGACCCTCTTTTTAAAAGCAGGTTATTGATATTTTATCAGGGCTTAAAACAGGCTGCGGCAGAAGAACAGCCGGCTGCACCGCCGGCCATAGATGTCACCTCCTTGACCCATCTTACTCCACCTCCTCCCCAACCCCCATCCGCTGATCTGCCCACCGGCGAAGAATTAAAAAAAACAGTGGAGTTGGCCAAAGAAGCACAGGCTCTTAAGCTCAAAATCGTCCAGTCCGAGAAAGCCTTGGCAGAAATTAAGTCCGCATCTGCCAAACCGTCCTCAGTACCTGTAGATTATACCCATCAGGCCAACAAAATCATCTCTGATCTGCAAAATCTAATCACCCAAGCATCGGATATCAGAAGTAAATTAGATATAATCACTCACGCTGAGACAGGCAAGGTGATTAGCGAAGGACCCAATCTCCCCAGGATAGTTAAAGTCGCTCCTGTGCCAAAACCAAAACAGCAACTGGCTTTAACCACTTTTCCTAATGTGATTAACGGAGTCACCTCTGACAGATTGGGCAATTATCTGGATGGGGTAGTGGCGGTCATCTATGACAAAGAGGGTTTGCCGGTCAGGGCTTTAAAGACCAATAAATTGGGTCAGTTTTCCGGAGCCACGCCTTTACCAAACGGAGTTTACAGATTGGAGTTGGAAAAAGACCATTTTAAATTTGATGTTTTACAGATAGAGCTGACAGGACAGATTCTACCGCCACTGATTATCACAGCCAAGGAGGTGGCAGTCAGTTAATATGAAGACCACCCAAGAACACATCCCGATTGCCGCTGTTAAAAATGACATATGTTTGTTGAAAAAAGGCGGGGCGGCTTTGATACTGCAAGTGCCGGCTGTCAATTTTGGCCTGCTGTCAGAAAGAGAGCAGGCCGGTATTATTTTCTCCTTTGCCCAGTTGATTAACTCACTCTCCTCAACCATTCAAATCTGCATCTATTCGGAAAGGCTGAATATCTCATCCTATCTTGAGCTTTTGGATAAGGCGCGAGCTTCGCAAACCAACCCCCTGCTTTTGAAGATGATGGGCTCATATAGATCATTTATTCAATCAACTATTAAGGAAAATGAGGTGTTGGATAAAAAGTTTTATTTAGTTATTCCTCTTTTTAGCGAAGAGGTTGGTCTGAAATACTCTGAGGAGCTGTTTTGGCACAAGGTCAAGACAGTACTGCTACCCAGAAGGGAACAGATCATCAGGCTACTGGGTAGAATCGGACTGAGAGCTCAACAACTGGATAACCAAAAAATCATTGAGCTTTTTTATAATATCTACAATCGGGAGAACTTTAGCCAGCCAACTCAATCTGCCCCCACAGCTTTAAAGGCTGAATCAGCCCCTCCTCTCCCTCCGCCTCCCCCTCCTCAATCACCGCCTGTCATCTCTAAAGCTCCACCAGCCCAACCTGCTGTTGCGATAGCCACCAATAAAGCCCAAAATCACCCATTTGTGGTGGAGGAGTTACTATGAACAATCAGCTGGGGCTGGAGGATGTGCTTGCTCCCTCTGAAATTGAGATTGATTTTAGTCATATTAAAATCGACAGCAACTTTTTTCGAACTTACTATGTGACTAACTACCCCCGTTTTGTTGAACCCAACTGGATCGAGCCGGTCATCTCTTTTGACCACTCCCTGCTGATTTCCATGTTCATCTATCCATCGGAGTCAGCCGGAGTATTAGACCAGTTAAAAAGAAAAATTGCCGAGATGGAAGCCACCATTCAAGTTGATGTGGACAGAGGCAAAGCCATTGATCCGACAGTGGCAGTGGCGCTGGAAGATGCCAAGGCCCTGCAGGATCAACTGGTCAGAGGAACCGAGAGGTTTTTCCAGTTTGCCTTGTATGTGGCTGTGCCCAGCAGCAGCTTGGAAGATTTACACAATACTTCCAAGCTGGTGGAGTCAACTTTGGCTTCATTATCTCTCCATGCCGAATCTGCCACTTTACAGATGGAGGATGGCTTTAAATCCTGCCTGCCTTTGGGAGACGACCCTTTAAACATCGCTCACAACATGGACACCACCGCCATTGCCACCACCTTCCCGTTTGCCTCATCGGAGCTGACTGCCAATGAGGGCATCATGTACGGGATTAATGAGCACAATGACTCGCTGATTCTTTTTGACAGATTCACTTTGGAAAATGCCAATTCAGTGGTGTTTGCCAAATCAGGAGCAGGTAAAAGCTACCTGGTCAAACTGGAGGCGGTCCGTTCTCTGATGTTCGGCACAGAAATTTTGGTGATTGACCCGGAACAGGAATATTTACCCCTTTGCCGGGCAGTGGGCGGTGATTACATCAACTTTTCCGCCTCATCGCCGGTTAAGATCAATCCTTTTGATTTATCCACTGAGGTAATCGCCGGTGAAAATGAGCTGGGCAGAAAAATTTTGTCCCTGACAGCCTTCCTCAAGTTGGTTTTGGGTAATTTAACCCCCTCAGAAGCTGCTTTAATTGATCGGGCTTTAAAACAAACATATTTTCTAAAAGGAATCACCGATGATCCTAAAACGCAAAACAGAACTCCCCCTTTGATGGAGGATTTGTATAAGGTGCTGATCGGCATGGAAGAGCAAACTGCTGTTGATTTGGCCGCGAGACTGGAAAGATTTGTCAAAGGATCCTTAACCGGCATTTTCTCATCATATTCAAATATTAAGTTGGAAAATCTTTTTACGGTTTTTTCTGTCAGAGACTTGCACGATCAACTTCGTCCCTTAGCCATCCATATGATTTTGGATTTTATCTGGACCAAGATTAAAAATAAGCTGAAAAAAAGGATCCTGGTGGTAGATGAGGCCTGGTATCTGATGATGAATCCTGATTCAGCCTCTTTTTTGGTTGATATTGCCAAGAGGGCCCGCAAATATTATCTGGGACTGACCACCATTACCCAGGATGTGGAAGATTTCTTATCCACAGACAGAGGTAAAGAGATCATTTCCAACTCCTCCATCCAGATCCTTTTAAAACAGGCTCCTTCCTCCCTCGACCTTTTGACCAGAGTGTTTAACTTATCCGAAGGCGAACAAAGACTGCTTTTGTCTGAGGGGGTGGGACAGGGTTTATTTTTTGCCGGCTCGACTCATGTGGCCATGCGGGTGGTGGCATCGCCCCAGGAACACCAGTTAATCACCACCAGACCTGAGGAGCTTTTGGCAAAACAGCCATTCTCCACCAAACTATGAGAGATCGGGATATTAAATGGTTCCAATATTTGGCCAGGGCCTTAAGAGAAAAATATCGCCTGCCTAATTTGGAATTTTATGGGCCATACAGCTTTCAGCCAACCATTTTTAAGTGGGTCAGAGATACTTTTGGGACTATCCATCAAAAATACGGTATTGATTATTCCGATTATCTTAACATTAACGAGCGGCCTGTTTTGGAAAAACTGGTGGAGAATTTAGGTAAAGACAGCCGTTTAAATTTTCTAAATAATCCTCAGGCTTTGGCGGAAAAAGAGCTGGAGTTGCCTGAGGAGTTTCACCAACAAGTTGCTCAGGAACAAATCAGTCAACAGCAAACCGCTCCTCAAAGCAGCCAGCTGCCTCAAGCTCCTTCAGGGCAGATGGCTCCACCGACTCCCGGGGGGCCTGCCATACCACAGATGCCGCCATTGCCAAATCTGGCCGAACAAGATCAAACCCAACCTGAGAAAACAGAGGAGGAGCCACCAGCAGAAACTGCTCAACCAGGCAGAGGGAGAAGAATTAGTCTGCCCAGAGTCCCGAGTGGAGTCTCCAGCTATGCTAGGGGGCAGGGAGCTAATCTTGGCTCTACTTTACAAAGAGGGGTGGGTAGGGCAGTGGGAGGAGCCGGTAATTCCATTTTAAAGTTTGGCGGCAGGGGTATTAATTTTGGCATAAATTTTGGCTCGGGCTTTTCCAATCGGATTTCCAGGTTATCTTTAGGTAATCCGTCTAAAAAATGGTTAATTGTCTTGTTGCTACTGCTGTTTCTGGTAGCTGTAGTCTTGATCATCCCCGGTAGCATCCAACCTCCCCCCTCCCCTGCTCCTGGGCCGATTGCCGGCGATATCAGCCAATGCATATTTTATCGAGGCGGTGATATGATTCAGGGAATAAGGTTCAATAATCCGGCATTACCAACCCTGATCACCAATATCTCGAATAAAGTCGGCGTGCCGCCTGCCATGGTAGCCGGAATTATGCGGGTGGAAACGCCTTCGGCCATTTTAGATTCTCCCACCTCAGACTATGTGGCCAATGACTATGATGCCCACTGCTCAATAGATCCAAACACAGGGCAAGTTGTGGCTTGCGGGGTTATGCAGTTTACTCCAAATACGTTTTCGGCTGTTTTTCAAAGAAACCAAAGCGAGCTACAGACTTTATTCGGTAAAACAGATGCCACCACCAACATTGATCCCCAAGATGCCATGGCACCTGATAATGTCTTCCGGATTTACAGCATCGAGGATTCGATAACCGCCGCAGCTTACAAAGTCAGGGAGGATAAACAAACCATTAACGGGGACGGTCCCTGGGACCAAACCACTGTTTATGAGATTGCCCGGCGCTACTATGGAGCTTTGGAATACAGCGGCTGGGATGGCAGTACTCAAAATTATGGAGCAGATCTTTGGAGAAGTTATTCGGAATGTAAAGCTACCGCCGTCTCAGCCTGTACTACCCCACCTGCAGGCGATCTTAAACAGGCTATATTAAATACATTTTCAATTGTGATGAACGGTTTCGACCAAAAACAACTTGCATGGGCCTGGGAAAAGTTGTCATGTGCTTCAAGTACAAATTTCATTAACTTGGTCAAGGGAACGGTTGTGACGAGGGTGGATGGACGTACCTCCGAGCAAACCGGCTGCAAAACTATTAATTTGGCAAATTACGGTGATCGGGCCGGTGATGATATAGTTTTTAAGGTAGCTCTAACCCACGAAATGAGCCATGTGATTGATAACTGTATTGTAAATGAATTAAGTCATTCTGCTGAACTTTATAATATTGTCTATCCTGGTCCTGAAGGGGGGCTGACAACATATGCCAGAGAGGCTCCTTATCCGGGCTGCATCGGTCCCGGGCAAGAATCCGAGGACTATGCAGAGATGCTGGCCTATTATTTGAATCTTGACGCTTCTGAGATTGGTCCTTGCCTTATAGATACAATTCCGCCAAATCCCTATAAGGATGGTGCTCATCCTGAGCATTACCTGTTAGCCAAAACTATACTCGGTTCTGCTCCTCCTTCCTCTACCCCTGCTCCTGCTTCTGGTTTGCCGCAATTTAGCTGCCCGGTTTCGGGAGGAGGTAAAAATATTCTGCCCTCTTACCAGTTGGAACTACCTGGCACCAGATACGGTCATTGTGGAGATTTATATGTCGCCAAAGAGGGGGGCATCGAATGTTCGGACGGCAGAAATTCCAGGAGGGCTAAATCAGTAGATATTGAAACATGCATTAACCCCAGACCTCCATGTAAAATTGACACATGCCCTGTTATGACACCCGATGAATTTCAAAATGTTTACAAATGTGGTGTATATGGTAAGGATATTCAATTGCCCACGATTGAGGGTAATCGCGTAGACTGGGAATATATTAACTTTTTCACCTTAAATGGAACAACAGGGAATTGTTTTGATTATGAGATGCTTCAAAATGATGTGGGTGAGTTTACTGCTACTAGTTGTGGCGACATGTACGTATTTAAAACAACTTATGGCAGTGATACTTATGCACTTCATTTATTACACCTAGCTGGTGGTGCCGGATTAGCTTTAAATTCTATATATCCTTCCGGAACACCTGTGGGTAAAGCTAAAACTGTCCATACCCATATTTCTATCGGAAAGAATGTTACCAATCCTACAAGCCAGGATGAACCCGGCTGGATGCCGGCTGATAAAGATTTTAATATCTGTGGCAGCGGAGATCCGGCTAATGAAAAATATAAGTAATAATAGTATATTTAAACTATGAATGACTGGACATCAAATAAAAAGACTTTAATTCTGATCGGAGTATTAATTTTAATCCTGGTTGGCATACTGCTTGTGGAAACTCTTCCCAAAAAAGAACCGGGGGTTCCGGGGGACACTATTTCTCCTCTATTTAAAACAAAAATCGGGCAAACCACCGACAATAATCTCTCTTCTCAGCCGGATTTGCTGAAAAAAACCGCGGCAGATGGTCAGACTGTTTATACTTTTAAACCAACCTCTAATTTAGTAGGCAATCAGGTTATCACCGAAGGAGGAAAGGCTGTTTTTGAGAAAGGGACCATACTTGAGCAACAGTCAAAACTTCTGTTGTATTCTGATTATGTCAGCAAGTACGGCAAGCCTGAGACTGCGTTTGCTGGTTCTAAGACTTACGGGAAATTTGAAAAAACTTATACTTATGCCTCTTTAGGCTTTGCTTTAAAAGTCAACCCTTTTACCCAGGAGGTTGATGAGGTCCAAAAGTTTGCTCCCACCACAACCGAAGAATATTTGAAAAAATGGGGTGACGATATAACCTCATTCGTGGAAATAAAAGAACAGTTTTAGGCAGCAGAATGACTTTCAAAGTTAAAATCATTTTAGTAATCTTAACCGCAACTTTTCTGGTTTTAGTCTTGATTTGGAATAAAAGTAACCAGCAAGACAAGACTAACTTCTCTCAAGATCAAATTAACCCCCCAGCTTCTACTCAATCACAAACTTCCGAGAGTACTTCACCTACCATAGTTTCCACCAAACCTGACCCTTTGGAAGGGGCTGTGGTACCTGCTGACCAAATAATTGAGGTCGCCTTTTCTCATCCTTTGGAAAATGAGCCGGAATTTAGAAGGAGGTTTGATCCGGAAATTAAATACAAATTGGAGATGTCTTCTGATAGAAAAGTGGTTAAATTTATCCCGGAAAAACCATTCGAGTTGGGAGTGGGTTATACTCTGTTTATTCTACCTGAGACTAAGTTTGTGGGCGGAGGCAGATTGGACGGAGAAAAAACATTCCACTTTAGCACCATTAAATACCGTGGGGTCTAGCCCTTCGACTTCGCTCAGGGCTTTCAGCTTAATCTCAGCGGCATGACTATGTATTCTAATCCCTCTACCCCTACTGGTTTGAGGAGGGTGGCAGAGAGGGGGCCGGAGAACTCCAACATCAGCTGGGAAGAAGGAGCCGCAGAAACTGCATCCTGGAGGAATTTGGAATTGAAAGCCACCTCTAATTTTTCTCCCTCGATTTGAGCATCAAGCTGATTTTCCAAAGAGCCTAATTCTTTGGCTGAAGACTTAAGCAGTAATCCGCTGTCCGACAGGCTGAAAACTGTCACGCCAGCCTCGCTTTTGGCGAAAACCGACGACAGTTTGATACCCTTTAACAGCACGTCCTTATCTATTAGGCACCTGGTCGTCCTTTGAGTAGGGATAATCTTTTCCCAGGCGGGGAATACCCCCTCGATCAGCCTTGACGAAACCACGGTTTGACCCAAGTTAAAAACAATCTGGTTTTGCAAGGTGGCAATGCCCACCTCCTCTACCTGCTCTTCAGGCAAGATCCTGACCAGCTCCTCATATGTCTTTTTAGGAATCAGCAATCTTAAGGGTTTGGCATCTTTAGAAACCGGAGAAACTCGATGTGCCAATCTGAAACCGTCTGTTGCCACCAAATCCAGTTTGCCACCTTTAACCTCGGTTAACACCCCTGTTAAAACCGGTCTGCCTTCATCAACAGCGGCTGCAAAAAGGATTTGTTGCGTGTTTTGGATGACCTCAGGAGGGAATTTAACTTCGATTCCCTCAGACACAGGAATGGTGGGAAATTCTGCTGCCGGGATGGTATTTAAGCTGGCTTTAAACTTATCAGCCTGAACAGATAGCAGATCTTGAGTAGATTCAATTTCAACTTTGGTTTGGCCCAGGCCGGAAATTATCTCCAGCAGTGTTTTTGAAGGCACGGTAATCTCTCCTTCCTCTAAAACCTTGCACGCTATATTTTTGATAACCCCTATTTCTAAGTTGGTGGCAGACAACTTCAGCCTATCTTTTTCTGCGGACAGCAGGATGTTATCCAAAACCGGCAGGGTGGAGCGGATGCCCACAGAACGAGAGAGTGTCTGTAGGCTTGGCAGCAAATCCTGTTGCAAAATTGAAAATTTCATTAACCTTCCTTTCTGGCAGTTACATACTTTTGGATTTCTTCCTCAGCCACCTTGATTAGCCTGAAGTTAACTCTTCCATTTGTAATTAGGTTTTTAATGTGTTTTTCCTCATCTGTCAAGAGGAAGGATTGGCCGGACTTCACCTCAATAAAATCAATCCGCTCCCCGTTTTTAATGCCGATAAAATCAACGGGGTGACCCAAAGGAATAATTCTATCATAGTCGTAGCGAAGCTCCGCATAAGTTAACAGTTCAGCCATTTTGCCCTTTTGGGGGTTGATCGAGCCTTGTATAACTTGTAATACTTTTAGGGGTAATTCTTGTAAACCTTTATAAAGATCGATTATATCTGTTGGTATATCTGTTGGTTTTCTACCATGCAATCTACCGATTAAATAGGTAATCACCAGAAGAAGAATTAAGATTCCAGCTATCCACCAGTTAATAGTCATGAGTTTTCAACAATTTTGTCGATTATACACTAAATATTAAATATAGTAGTAGTATTAATATGCTTGGTGGATATGTTGAAAAGGAGGTTTTTTGAATTTAATTTTCAGCTTATTTTCGTGTTAAAAGGATGTTTATAGTTGGTGGATAACTTGTGGAAAACCCTCAGCTTAAGGTGGATAAAGCTTGTTTGACCTCAATAAACATTCTTTGAACCTCCCGGTCTTTGTTGATGAGTTGTCTGATCTTGTCTCTGGCATGCATGACAGTGGTGTGATCCCTCCCGCCCAACAGCTGGCCAATCTTTTCTACGGTCATTCCTAACTCCTCAGACATAATATACATGGTTAAGTGTCTGGGTAAAACTAGCTCTTTTTGTCTTCTTGGTCCGGTTAAATCACTGTTTTTAATATTGAAATATTGACAGACAGACAAGAAAACTTCTTTATAAGTTAAGCTCGGTCTCTTTTGCACGCTGGTGTTTAAAAAGGAGGCAATATTTTCCGCGGCAGGAGTCAGATTCCTGGCCTTTAAGGTTTGTAGTATTTGCAAAAGTTTTCCCTCCAGCTCTCTAATGCTTAACTGGGATGATGAGGCAATCAGCTTTAAGGTATCCTCCGGCAAAGCGTTGCCCCACTGGCTACATTTGGCCTTCAGTATTGCCACCCTGGTGTCAAAATCAGGCGGTTGGATGTCAACCATTAGCCCTCCGGCAAAACGGCTCCTTAAGCGATCTTCCAATTTTTCGATTTGCCCCGGAGGCCTATCTGAGGTGATGATCATTTGGGAATTTTTGGCCTGCAGATCATTAAAGGTGTGGAAAAATTCCTCTTGCGTACCATCCCTGCCTGAGAAAAACTGGATGTCATCAATCAACAGAATGTAGGCAGAGCGGTATCTGGCTCTTAAATCAATCATTTTGCGGTTTTGGATGGCTGAGACATAATCATTCATAAACTTTTCCGAGGAACAATAGATGACGCCATTTGAGACTCTTTTTTTGGAAATAGCATTACCAATACCCAACATCAGATGGGTCTTGCCGACACCGGTGCCGCCGTAAATAAACAAGGGGTTGTAGGAAGTGCCTGGATTTTGCGCTACAGCCTGGGCTGCAGCGTAAGCGACATTATTGGAAGGTCCGACCACAAAATTTTCCAGAGTATATTTGGGATTTAAACTAAAAGCACTTTTGCTTACCTGAGGCGCAAAAAGATCTTCATCTGCTGGTAGCTGATTTAAATTCGGCCTGACAGTAATTTCCACAGCCACCTTTTTATCTATGAGGGTTTGCGCAGTTTTTTCCAGTAGAGGTAGATGCCTTTGCAATAGGGTGGCTTTGGCAAAGGCAGTCGGTACAAAGACCACCACCTGCTGATCGTCAACCAACTCCAATTCTGATTTGGCAAAAAAAGTTTTGAAATTGGCAGCAGATACGCCGGGTTTGATTGCTTCTAAAAATTTAGCTGTCAGTTTAGTGTTGTCCATACTAGGGTAAATCCACACAGAGGATGAACTGTGTAAAACTTATCCACAATCTAATCCAGCAGGATGGCTTTAGCAAGATAGAGAAACTATTAAAAAGTAGATCAAGTTATGATATACTCCGCTTATGCCAAAGAGAACATACCAGCCGAAAAAGTTGAAAAGAGCAAGAAAACACGGATTCCGCTCCAGGATGGCTACTCATGATGGAGCCAAGGTTTTAAAAAGAAGAAGGGCGAGGGGTAGAAAACGCCTGACAGTCTAATGCTTCCAAAACATCAACGCTTAAATTTAAAAAAAGATTTCAAATGGGTGGCATCCGGGGAAAAAATAGAGACTAAATTTGCCAAACTTTTTATTAAAATGGGAGATAATACAAATCCCCGGGTTGGTATTGCTGTTTCATCCGGTATTTTTAAAAAAGCAACAGAGCGAAACAGGGCCAGACGTTTGATATCCTCGGCTTTCGAATCTACCGTCTACCATCTACCATCTACCATCAACATTGTGGCTCTTCCCAAAGTAGGGGTACTTAAGGTAAAATCAGGTGACGTATTATTGGATTTGGAATCAAAACTTAAGAATGAAAAGATTATTGATTAAATTAATTGAAATTTATCAGACCTATTTGTCATTTGACCATGGTTTGTTAAACTTGTTTGCTCCTGGCGGAGCATGTAGATATGAAGTAAGCTGTTCAGAATATACAAAAGAAAAGATTGGGGAATTCGGGGTATTTACAGGAAGCTGGATGGGAGTAAAAAGAATTTGGAGCTGCAGATGAATGCTATAGTAGATATTTTTAATTTGGTCTTCTTTGGACCGGTCATCAATGTTTTAGTGCTGATTTACCAGGGATTTTCCGCTTTACGTATTCCAGGTGCTTTGGGATTTTCCATAATTACCCTGACAGTTTTAATAAGGATTCTGGTGTGGCCATTTATGGCCAGTCAAATCAAGGCCACCAAAAAAATGGCTGATTTAAAGCCTCATTTGGATGAATTAAAGAAAAAACATAAAGATGATAAGCAGGGCTTGGCTTCAGCCCAAATGGCTTTATACAAAGAACATGGAGTTAATCCGGCAGGAGGGTGCTTGCCGGCTTTAATTCAGATCCCGGTTTTTATTGCCCTTTATCAGTCAATTATAAATATTTTACCTGGCGCCGGAGGAAATATTGAAAATATAAACCGCCTACTCTACTTTCCGCAACTTAAGCTGCCGTCAAATATAGATTCCAGCTTTTTGGGTCTTAATTTAGGGTTGAAGCCTTCTGAATTTGGATCTTTTGGAGTTTATCTTTTGTTAATTCCGCTCATAACTGCTTTGCTGACTTTTGTCCAATCCAAAATGGCTCTTCCTAAACCGATTAAACATTATCCTTCGGATTCACCAAAAGAGGGTAAGGAGAAAGAAGGTTTGGAAGAAAGCATGGGTGCTGTGCAGTCCCAGATGGTGTATATGATGCCCTTAATGATTGGTTATTTTGCCTTTTCTTTTCCGATCGGGCTTGCGCTTTATTGGAATGTGTATACAATACTAGGAATTATCCAGCAATATCAGCATGCAGGCTGGGGAGGAATGGCCGATTGGATAGCTAGATTAAGAAGGGAACAGTAAAAAATGGAAGAACAATTGTCAGATATCTTGGATAACTTATTAGGCTTGCTTCTTTTAGAGGGGAGCTATGAGATTGAGGAGACTGATGAGGCTTTAAATGTGTTAATTGAAACTGAGGATGCTGGGAGGTTGATTGGTGCCAGGGGTGAATCCTTGGAGAGTTTACAGCTGATTGTTAACCAGATGATCTCCAAAAAGTTAAGGCAACTTGCCCCGAGCGAAGCCGAGGGGTACAAGAGAGTCCATATTGATGTATCTGGATGGCGTAAGCAAAAGGAGGAAGATTTAACCCACAAAGCCACAGAGTGGGCCAAAGAAGTTTTGCAAACAGGTCAGCTATTGGAGCTTGAACCAATGCCTGCCTGGCAGAGAAGAATTGTCCATATGGTGGTTTCCGAAAGTGAAGGGGTGGAGTCTGAGAGTATGGGGGAAGGAAGAGACAGGCATATAGTGATTAGAATCAAGAATCAAGAATCAAAAATTAAGGGTAAAAAGGCTCCAGCCTCATAAATTTGGATTCTTGATTCTATTTTTAATTTCTGCTCAGAAGCAATGCTTTTGAATAGGCTTGAGAAAATATTACTTTTCCTGACCATTCTTTTTCTTCCTACCCAACTGGGCCGGCATTTTTGGCCGGATTTTTCCTTTATTTATTCTTTAAAAATCGATTATCTTTCCCCCACCATCTATTTTTGGGATTTGTTGGTGGGGATTTTATTGATCAAGGGATGGTCGCGGATAAATCTTACGGCTTTAAATTTACTCTTGGCTTTTTTATTAAGCCAACTTATTGCTTTGATACCAGCTACCTCCCCAACCAACATTGGGGTTGGTCTGGTGAGGTTTGAGCAATATCTAGTTGCCGGGCTTTTTGGTGTTTATCTGGCATCACTCAATTTTGCCAAGATTAAATCAGTCATTTTTTGGGCACTGACGCTGGCTATTTTGGGGCAATCATTTCTGGCACTGGCTCAGTTCGTCAAAGGCGAGACTTTAGGTTTTTGGATTTTGGGGGAGCGAACATTTTCCATCTCTACGCCCGCTATAGCCAAGTTTGACTTTTATGGTACCCAATTTTTGCGGCCATATGCTACATTTCCTCATCCTAACGTACTGGCAGCCTTTTTGGTTTTAAGTGTGGCTTTGTGTTTTGCGTTAAGAGCAAAAAAAGAACTATTCCTTTTTTCAACCACTGCTTTTTTGGGCATAGTCGCTTTAGTGCTGACTGTTTCAAGGGTGGCGATAGCAGTTGGGGTGGTAAGTGCTTTCGTACTTTTGCCAAAAAGATGGTTCATATGGATTTTATTAGTAGTAATTTTAGCATCCCCTTTTTTATACCCCAGGTTTGCTGCTGTTTTAAACTTTGACAACCTGACGCTATTAAGAAGAGAAGAATTATCGAAACTGGCTTTACAGATTTGGGCTCAATCACCTTTATTTGGGGTGGGATTAAATAATTTTATCTTATCCTCAGCAGAGAGTTTGGTGGTGGGGCCGGGCCGTTTTCTGCAACCTGTTCACAATATTTTTCTTTTAAGCTTGGCTGAAACTGGAGTTTTGGGGTTGTTGGGGCTGTTAGGGTTAATTGGTTATTCCATATTTAGGCTTATTAATCAGGGCTCAATATTAAAGACTAAACACTTTGCGCTGATGTGGGTGGTAATAATTTTTTTAGGTATGTTTGACCATTATTTTTTGACCCTACCACAAGGATATAGAATGCTGTTTTTAATTTGGGGGTTATCATTATCTACAATTTCTTCTAAAATAACAACTAATGCAAAATCTTCTTAAGATTTCTCAACAAACCTTTTGGCAACTGATTGGTAAAGTAGTAAGTTCACTCACCACGTTTATAGTTTTGGGTCTTATTGCAAGGAACTTTGGCGAGGAGGGAACAGGCATATATACACTGGCAGTAACATATCTTGCCATATTCTTCCTGTTGTCGGATTTTGGATTCAATGCTCATGTTTTGAGAAGAGTCAAGAATCTAGAGTCAAGAGTCAAGGAAGAATGGCAGAGGTTGTTAGGCGCAAGAATAATGTGGTCTGCTGTTTTAGTGGTTCTGGCAGTGGGGCTGCTTCCTTTTTGGCCGTTTGCCACACCTGAGTTTTCCCAGGCTGTTTTATTTGGTAGTTTGGCAATCGTGGCCTCGGCAGTATTTGTGACCTGTAACCTGATATTTCAGAGCAAACTGCGCTACGATTTATCGGTTATAGCATCCAGCATAGGTACTGTTTTAGGATTGGCGGTATTTGTTTATCTAATCCTTTTGAAATATTCCATCCCGCATCTGATGCTGGCGTATTTTTTGGGATGGATGATGATTGCTGTTGTTGCATTGTTGTTGGTGAGAAAGTTTTGGCGAGTTGTTTTCCCGATTTACGATCAACGATATACCACAAACTTATTTAAGACTTCCTGGCCGATTGCTGCAACACTACTTTTAAATGTGGTTTACTTTAGGGCAGATGCATTCATTCTCTCTACCATTAAAGGGACAGCTCAGGTCGGAATTTACAATGTGGCTTATTCCGTATTCCAAACCGTTTTAGTGTTACCCACATTTATCATGAATGCATTTTACCCGATGATGCTGGAGACTTTAAAATTTCAAATAGACAGATTTAAAAACCAGATTAGAATGGTTGCGTTGGGGTTGATTGTGGTTTCAGCTATTTTGTCGTTTGTCATATTTACCCTCTCGCCTCAACTTATTAAATTAATTACAGGATCAGGATTTGGTGGTTCATCTATATCTTTGCAAATTCTTTCTTTTGGCTTTCCAGCCTATTTTTTATCCGCTCTTTTTATGTGGATAATGGTGGCCAAAAAGATGTACAAACAAATGCTGATTATCTATAGCTTGGGATTAATATTTAACATAATTTTAAACTTCATTTATATACCGCAGTACTCATTTATGGCAGCATCGTTAATTACGGTAATCTCTGAGTATCTTATATTAATCATGCAAGCTGTGTTATTATTAATCTCACGAAAATGAAGCTGGTGATTTACACTGATGGTGCATCAAGAGGCAATCCTGGTCTCTCGTCCTATGGCTTTATAGTGCAAGATGCGGGTGGGAAATTATTACACAAGGAAGGTAGGTATATCGGGATAACCACCAATAATGTGGCTGAATATAGCGCAGTTTTACAAGCATTCCGCTATGTTTTAAATCACTTCAAGCCGGCTTTAACTACCCTGAACTTCTATCTGGATTCCCGATTGGTGGTGGAACAGCTGTCAGGACGTTTCAAAATTAAAAAAGAACATCTCAAAATTTTATTTTTACAAATCAGAAATTTAGAAAATGCTTTTAAGCAAGTCACTTACCAGCATGTAGTAAGGGCCAAGAACACATTAGCTGACAGATTGGCAAATCAAGCCCTTGATGCCAGATTAAAATCCGCGGACTAACAGATTACCTTTTGGAATTGACATAGAATGTCATCTTTGATCTCCCTTGCAATATAATTTTTCTTTGTTACGATTTACCCGTGGATGAGAGCGCCTATCCTATCATAGACAAAAATAGCATTTTACTTTCGCGAAACAAGCCGGTGGCTTTTGTTGTGGGAGCTGCGGGTTTTTTAGGCTCATCCTTAGTGGATAAGCTGTTAGAAAAAGATATTCAAGTGGTGGGTGTGGATAACTTATCAACCGGCAAAAAACAACATCTTGAGGAGGCCATTAAAAAGGGAGACTTTCACTTTATCGAACAATCGATCCGGGATTTGGATTTAGATCTTCCCAGGCTTGACTATGTCTTCATCGCCACAACAGGAGGATGGGATATTACAGATCTTCTCAAAAGTGTCAAAGATAAGCAAATGAGCCCCAGGTATCTGCTGATTTCCTCTATAGATCTTTATGATACAGGGGAGTTGGACGAGCAACTAAAGTGGCTGGAGAAATCTGAGGTAAAGCTGGCTCAATTTGCCGCCGAAAATCGGCTGAATGCCAGAATTTTGCGGTTGGGCGCGGTGTTTGGCCCCAGAATGCATTTCAGATTGAAAGATCCACTGGTAAAATTGATTCGCCAAGATCTGTCCGGCAGTTTGCCCAAGGAATCTCCTCTGGAGTTTTCCTCCAGAGCGTTATTCGTGGAAGATGCTTGCGAGCTGGCCATCAAAAGTATGCTGGCCGGCTCAACCGCTCAGCGGATTTTTGATGGAGTGGCACCTCAGCCTGTTAAAATAGAAGAGGTTAAACAAATTTTACTGGATCCTGTTTGGTATGAAGAAAGAGACTTTTTTCCATCAGACTTGCCTCCCTGGCCAACTCCGAATTTAGCAAAAACCCAGCAGTTTTTAAACTGGAAGCCGAAGGTTAGTCTGGTCAAAGGCCTGAAAGCGACGCTTAAGTATTTTGCGGAAGAATCTCATCAAATCAAAAAAGAGACAGAGGAGTCTAAACTGAGTGAAGTGAAAAGAATTGAGCTGGGGGTGATCCGGCAGCAGACAAAGCAGGCAGTGAGTCAGCAACCAGAACAAAAAGCAAGGAAGTCTAATTTTAAAATTAAGTTACCGATCTCTAAAATTTATTTTATTTTGGCCAGTATGCTGATAGTTTATGCTCTGGTTTGGCCGGTGGTGGCTTTAGGCTGGGGGATTTTGACATTCAAATTCCAGCTTAAGGAAGCAGAACAAAATTTGACAACAGGGGAGTTTGATAAAAGTTTGGTTAATATTGCTCAGGCCAATCTCGGGGTGGAGCAGGCGAAACTGGTCCTTGCTTCAGTTCAGATTTTCAGGCAGGCTGATTTTTTGGATGAGAAGTTTCAACTGGCTGATGACTTATTGAAGCTGGCAAATTTGTCTACGGATGGGGCAAACAATGCCATTTTAGGTATTCAATCTTTATATCAGGCCTTAAAAGCTGTCATAGGTGAGTCAAATGAGGATCCAGGGAAGTTTTTTGAGGAGGCCAATTTGTTTTTGGCTGCCTCAGATCAAAGTTTTTCTCAAGCCTCAGCCTTACTGCTTGATGAAAATTTCCAAGCCGAGACACCAAATTTTTTAAAAAACAAGCTGGAGGGATTAAAGATAAAAATTTCGAGTATGCAGCAGATGGTCCAAAAGGGTCGGGCTGCTGCTGCGCTGTTGCCTAAAGTCACAGCTTACGAGGGGGAGAAAAGTTATTTGTTTTTGCTGCAAAACAATATGGAACTGCGGCCGGGAGGAGGTTTTATCGGTTCTTTTGCCAAGGTGGATTTTGCGGGCGGAAAGCTTAAGAAACTGTTAGTCAATGATATTTATGCCATTGATGGGATGCTAAAAACTCATGTTGAACCGCCCCAAGAGATCAAGGAGGATTTGGGCCAAAAAGACTACTTTTTAAGAGACTCCAATTGGGAGGCTGATTTTCCCACCAACGCCAAACAGGCAGAGTGGTTTTTTACTAAGGAAACAGGAGAGAGCGTAGACGGAGTGATGGCTTTGGATGTATCTGCCATGGAACAGTTGCTTGAGGTGGTTGGTCCGCTCAGCCTGGCTGATTACGATGAGACTATCAGTGCAGAGAATCTGTTTGAGAGGTCTATTACCCACTCTGAAGTGTCATTTTTTCCGGGATCTCAGGCCAAAAGAAACTTTCTGACATCTTTGGCAAATGAGCTTTTTAATAAAATCTTCTTTTTGCCAAAGCAGAATTGGCCGGGCATAGTTTCCGCTTTAGGCCAATCTCTGGAAGAAAAACACATCAGCATTTATCTGGATGATCCCACCCTTTTCTCCTATTTGGTATCTGAAAATTGGGCCAATTCTTTGCCCAGAGTAGCAGATCAAACAGACTCACTTTCAAACAAGCTGTCAGATGTTATGATTGCGGTGGAGGCTAATTTGGGGGCCAATAAAGCCAACTATTATCTGGATAGATCCTACAATCTGGAGACAGTTTTGGGGAAAGAGGGCGAGGTCAGGCACAGACTTAGAATTACTTATGTTAATAAAAGCCCTTCGGATGTTTGGCCAGGAGGTAAATATAAAAACAGGTTCAGAATATATTTGCCGTTTGGGACCAAGCTTTCGAGAGCGCTGTGGGGTGAGGCCAATCTGACCAAAGATGTGACCCCATTTGTAGACTTCGGCAGATCAGGCTATTCCATGCTTTTGGAGCTTGAGCCAAAAGAACAGAAGAGTTTAGTTTTGGATTATGAGATTTCGGAAAAGCTGAAGTTTGTTTCCGGTCAAGCCACTTACAGATTGGATATCGTCAAGCAGGCCGGCACTTTAACAGATCCTTTTGAGTGGAGGTTGGTGTATCCTCTGAACTATCGATTGGCTTCCTCAGCAGGGGAAGATCAGTCACAGGAGGTAAATATCTCCACTGATTTATCAAAAGATCGCAGTTTTGAGGTCGTATTTGCCAAATAAATTTTCAGGCACGTGGAGCATTTTGGGATACATTGGGGTTTAGGATTGCAAAACCCTCACTTGAATATCAAGCTGCATCTGTGGTAAATTACCATGAATATAAAATTATGGACAAGCTAAGTTTATTGGCTGAAGAAAGAACCATCCTGGGGAAAAAGGTGAAAAAATTAAGAAGGGATGGGAAATTGCCGGGTCATGTTTTTGGTAAAGGAGTTGATGGGGAAGCGGTGACAGTTGACAGTAAGGATTTCTTAAAAACGTTTCACCAAGCCGGGGAGACAGGACTGATTGAGCTGAAGATTGGTAAGGAAAAAGTCAGGCCGGTTTTGGTGCGAGATGTGCAGCATGACCCACTCACAGACAAACCCATTCACATTGATTTTTATCAGGTTAACTTATCGGAAAAAGTCAAAGTGTCTGTACCACTAGTTTTAGTTGGCGAGCAACCTGAATCAGTTCATCTGGGTGAGACAATAGTCCTGCAAACCTTAAATGAGGTGGAAGTGGAGGCCTTACCAACTGATCTGGTGGAGAAGATTGAAGTGGACATTAATCCCCTTAAGCAAATTGATGATGCTATCACGGTGGCTCAGCTAAATTATGACAGAGACAAGCTGACCATCCATGCTGATGAGGAAGAAGTAGTGGTTAAGCTGGCTCCGGCTGTGTCTGCTGAAATGGAGAAGCTTTTGGAGGAGGAGGCTGCCGAGAAGGCTGCTCAGGCGGCTGAAGTTCAAGTTGCAGAAGGAGCTGTTCCTGCTGAAGGTGAGGTTGTAGCGGGTGAAGGAGAAGTTGCTGCAGAAGGAGCTGCCGCCTCCGCCGAAGGCTCCGGCGAGCCAAAGGAAGGTGTTTCTACTGAAGGCGAGAAGGTTCCTACAGAAGAAAAACCACAAGGATAAAATAGATCCTTGCAAAGCGGTGATTGTGCGTTAATTTTGCGTTAATTTGAGCTTGGCCAAGTCGAAATCATTATAGATTTACCTTCGTGAGGAAGGCGTTGCCATAATTCCTCTGAAATGAATGGCATAAAGGGATGGAGTAATTCTAAAGATGTCCTGAAAACATATTCTAAAACAGGTTGGGCTTGGGCGCGTCTGTCTTTGGTTGATTCAATATATTTATCTGCAAACTGATGCCAGATAAACTCATATAAAGTATCCGCTCCGTCATGGAATCTGTATCGGTTTAAAGCTTTGCTGACTGTTTGTATGGTTTGTAAGAGCTTTTCTAAGATATCCTTGTCATCCTGAGTTAAACGAAAGATTTCTGCTTGTGAGGGATCCTTCTTCTCCGCCCACTGTTTGATCATAATGGTAACTAAATCCGGGTGTTTGGTATCTTCGGGTGCAAAATCAATTATAAATCTGCCGATATTCCATAATTTATTAGTAAAATTCCTCATGGCTTGCAGCTTGGGATGAGAAAGGGATTGGTCATGTCCAAAAGCTGTGCCATAAACTAAAGCCATCCTGACCGCATCTGCACCATAAAGATTTGCAATTTCCATCGGGTTTACCACATTCCCTTTGGATTTACTCATCTTCTTGCCTAGTGGATCGAGTATTTTTCCATGCAAAAGCACATCTTTAAATGGAACTTTACCTGTGGCATAGATTCCCAGCATGACCATCCTGGCTACCCAGAAAAGCAAAATATCATACATTGTTTCCATAACAGTTGTGGGGTAAAACTTCTCAAAATCACCGCCAGCTGACGGATTGGTGGTTTGCAAAGTGGCAAAAGGCCATTGGCCGGAGGAAAACCAGGTATCAAAGACATCCGGATCACGCTCAAGGCTAACATTTCCACAATTATTACAAACTTCAGGTTCTTCACCTTCAGTGACCGTCCATTTTTGACAGGAATCACAAAACCAGGCAGGGATTTGCATGCCCCAGACAATTTGCCTTGAGATATTCCAGTCTTTAATATTTTTTAGCCAGTTAAAATAAGTAGTTTCCCAATTTTTGGGATAAATTTTAACTTCTCCCTTTTTTACCACCTCGATCGCTTTTTTGGCCAGTTCCGTCATCTTAATAAACCATTGCTCCATTGGGAGAGGTTCAATAACAGTTCCGCACTTATAACAAAGCCCAACTCTGTGAGTATACTCATAATCAATGTGATCAATCAGCCCTTTTTGTTCCATGTCTTCCACTACAGCAACTCTTGCCTCCTTAACACTCATGCCGGCAAACTTACCACTCTTCTCATTCATTTTGCCGTCAAAGCCAATCACTTGTAAAAGCGGCAGGTTATGCCTTTGGGCGGTGGCAAAATCGTCATGGTCGTGGGCCGGAGTGATCTTGACCACACCTGTGCCAAACTCCATATCAACCATCTCGTCTGCAATAACTTTAATTTTGGCTTTGCCTAACACAGTCTCAATTTCAATCTCTTTGCCGACATATTTTTGGTAGCGCTTGTCTTTGGGGTTGACAGCCACGGCAGTATCCCCGAATTTAGTTTCAGGACGGGTGGTTGCTAAAGTAAGCGGTCCGTATTTGATGTAGTAGAGCGGATCTTTTCTTTCCTCATAAGTTACTTCCAGATCGGAAAAAGAGGTGCCGTTTTTGGTACAGTAATTAACCAGCCGTTGAGCCCGGTATAGCAGGCCATCAGCGTAAAGCTTTTTAAATGTTTTACAAACCATCTTGACAATATCCGGATCAAGGGTAAATTTATATCTGGACCAATCCAGGGAAAAGCCCAAACGTCGCAATTGTCCTTCCATAGTGCCTTTATTTTGTTGCACAAAATCCCAAATCATCTGATACAAAGTTTGTCTATCAAAATCAAAACGGGATTTACCGATACTTTCCAGGTATTTTTCAAAAACCACCTGGGTTTCAAAACCGGCATGGTCTGCTCCGGGCAGCCATAAAGCAGCATCACCTTTCATCCGGTGGTATCTGATTAAAATATCCTCCACCACATACATGGCATGACCAAAATGAAGGGGGGCATTAGCATTGGGAGGAGGCAAAATTATGGTGTATGGTTTCCCATCAAGATTAATTTCCGGCTTAAAATATCCTGCATCTTCCCATAATTTATACCATTTGGGTTCAACTTTTGTCTGGTCATAAACCTTATCCATGGAGTAAGTATAAAGCTAGCCGGAGGTGAGGTCAACGTTTATCTATCAAAATGCGGTCTGCCTAGAGGAATTTTAGCAGGGAATTCTGAAGGTTCAAAATTCCTTCTTTGCTCCCTATCCCACACAAGACTACTAGTCATCACTACCATTCTGCCCTCATTAAAATCAACAGGATAATAACGTCTTTGCTCGGCCTCTATATATAATCTTCCCAACCAATCAACATCATATTTACCTAAAAGTTTTTCTGCCATAATCAACAATCCTTTCTAAAATACCAGTTTTAATAAATTAAGCCCTTTTCGGACTTATAGTGGATATTTTATATGTTTTGAGGCAAAAGTCAAGATAGAGACAGATTTGAGTCTGTTTGCAGCTTTAAAGGATTAATGCTCTTTTTAATAAAGAATGCAGCTGCGGCAATCATGACTCCATTGTCTGTACAAAGTTGAGGCGTGGGAATGTGCAATTTAATGTTCTTTCCTAGACTCTTGACTCTAGACTCTAGATTCTCTTTTAATCTTTGATTCGCAGCCACTCCTCCGGCCACCATGACATCTTTTACAGGATAAACTTTTAAGGCCAGTAAAACTTTGTCAACTAAAGATTGAGCAATGGCATTTTCAACGGAAGCTGCAAGATCCTGTTTCACCTCCGAGGAGTCAAAGCCCACCTCGGAGGTGTGCATAAGATTGGCTACAGCTGTTTTCAACCCTGAATAGGAGAAATCAAAGTCCTTTGATCCTTTCATAGGAATAGGTAGCTTGAACCTCAAGGCCTGGCCTTGCGAGGCTAATTTGGCAATTTCCGGACCACCAGGATAGGGTAGGCCTAAGAGTCTGGCGCATTTATCAAAACACTCTCCGGCGGCATCATCTCTGGTTCCACCTAAATATTTATATTTACCATGATCTGTAAATAAAACTAAATCTGTGTGTCCGCCGGAAACCAATAAACCGAGACAGGGGAAGGAAGGCAGTCGCAAATTGTCATTGCGAGGATCCGGCGAAGCCGGAGACGTGGCAATCTTTTTTAAATCAAGATTCCCACGCGAACTTCGTTCGCCCGGAATGACAGGAGGAATAATCCAGTTAGCATAAAAATGGCCTAATAGGTGGTTTACTGGAATTAAGGGCTTTTCCCAGGTGGTAGCCAAAACCTTAGCTGTTTCTACTCCCACCAGTAGTGAGCCAATTAGCCCCGGGCCATAGGTTACAGCTATAGCATCCAGTTCAATAGAATTGCCCTGAGCGAGTGAAGCGAGTCGAAGGGACTCCTCAATAACTGGAATAATGCTTTTTATCTGTTCTCTGGCAGCTTGTTCCGGAATTATCCCGCCATATTTAGCTTGGAGAGAAGCAGATGATGCCACCACATTGGATAAAATAGTTATTCGATTATCGTTATTCGTTAATACAGCAGCAGCAGTTTCATCACAACTGGTCTCAATTCCCAAAATAATCATTTGGTTATTTTACCAGAATGCTCTTTTAACCATTTGGAGATTTGTTCCACAATTAAGTTATCATTATCTACCCTGATTGCAAATTCCACTTCTTCTTTATGTTGATTAACCAATTTATAACCATTCTTTTCAAGGAATAAACCAGTAGAAGATAATGCAGTTCTTTTATTGCCATCTACAAATGGGTGATTTTTAAGTAAAGACTGGAGTAGGGTTGCAGCTTTATCAAAAATTGAAATATATAGATACTCACCGCCAAAAGTAGCTTTAGGTCTGGCAACAGCAGACTCTACTAAGCCTAAATCACGTACACCAAAAGAGCCTCCAAATCTTTTAACCATTTGGTCATGGATAAATAAAACCTGTTCGGTTGTAAGAAAAATGATATTTTTCACCTGTGGGAGAGTTCTTGCAGAACGTCTTTGTGATCTTTAATGAACTCATCCACCATTTTGGCAAATTTTTGATCAACGCCAGAGACTTTAGTTTTATTTTGTGGTGTTAAGGTTAAACCTTGAGTTGTTTTTGTCCACTCAATTTGTGATCCATCTCTGATGGAGAGCTGGTGAGCATAAGCTTTGGGTACTGTTACTGCTAAAGAATTGCCATTTTTAAATACTTTTCCCATGGATTTATTATACTACAAATGTACTGACAATGTACTGACGTGTTAAAATAGCTTTGTGATTCAAAAGCCTAAGTTTGAATATATCAAAAATCCTATCTTTGTTTCGTATACGTCTTTGAAGGATTTTTTAAATTGTCCAAGGGCTTATTATCTTAAGAATATATATAAAGATCCGAAAACTGGTTTTAGGTTGCAAATTGCCTCACCTTATCTTTCTTTAGGTTCAACTGTACATGATAGTGTGAAATGGTTTCTGGATATGAAGGGACAGGCCACTTCTGATCAACTGATACAAAAATTTAGAAATTTCTGGCTGAAATATACAGGTAAAAGAGGGGGATTTGCCTCCAGGGAGGAAGAGGGTAATTTCGGCAGCCGAGGCTTGAAAATGCTGGAAAACTTTTACAAAAACTGGCAGGTATTGGGTAAAGGCGCCCCTGCAATTACTTTCCCCAAGTATCCATTGTTGGATAACATGGTTTTAATGGGTAATTTTGACTTTGTGGGGGAAAAGACGGATGGGAGTTTACAGATTGTGGATTTTAAAACCGGGGCAAATGATGAAAAAGACCCAATCCAGCTTTATATTTATGCCATTTTGGCAGAAGCCAATTTAGAAAAGGAAGTTTCAGCTGCCTCCTTTTGGTATCTGGATCGGGATGATGCCCCCAAAGATATAGTGTTGGATCCGCTGGAACCTAAACTGGAATGGTTAAAGGAAAAAAGCAAAGAGCTAAAGCAGGCTATAGAAGGCGGAATGTGGGTATGTATTAAAGGAGATCAGGTGTGCAGAGACTGCAAAGATTACCAGGCAATAATTGATGGCAAAGGCGAGTTCCAGTTTACGGATTATCGGTACAAAAAAGATATCTACTATCTGGAAAGATAGTATAATTACCCCATATGAAGATAAAAATATTCATTACGGGTGGTACATTTGACAAAGAATATAATGATCTAGATGGGCAACTCTTCTTTAAAGATACCCATTTACGTGAAATACTTGAACTAGGTCGTTCGCGTGTTGATGTTAACATTGACACTTTGATGATGATTGATAGCCTAGACATGACAGAAGAAGATAGAGAAAAAATTGCTCAAAGTTGTCTTAAAGCAAACGAAGATAATATTATCATTACTCACGGAACTGATACGATGGTAAAAACTGCTCAAGTGCTCGCTAAGAAAATAAAGAATAAGACTGTAGTTCTTACTGGTGCAATTGTTCCTTATGTATTCCGAGGTTCTGATGGATTATTTAATTTGGGGGCAGCTTTGGCTTTTGCCCAGATTCTTCCAGCTGGTGTTTATATTGCTATGAATGGGAAATATTTTAACTGGGATAATGTAAGGAAAAATAAGGAGATAGGTGAATTTGAGGAAATACAGAAAACGTCCTTAACTTTTAAAAAGTAATTCTGTTATGGTTAATATCATCAATAAATCTTTCAGTGCCTCTGGCCCAGTGAAGCACTTTTCCTGAAAATACCTGCCATCTTTTAGGTTCTTCGGGCCAATCATATACTCCAACAGCAGTTTCCCTGTAGTGAGGTGGGCCTTTACGATCACCCCAGGGAAAAGGATGAGCTGTCACTATCTTATCAATAAAATCCTTGGCAGCATCTATTAGAGGTAATCTAGGAGGATAATCTCTACCTGAAAGATCTTCAATACTTGCCATAATTTAATTATACTCCTTTATTGCAACTTAATTTCTGCTAGAGCATTGTGTTTATGGAAGCCTTTATTTAGGACAGATTCAAAAAGTTTAATTGAGGAAATTTGAATTGGGGTTAAATTCTCGGTCATAATTTTTTCCAAATTTGCTTCTAAGTTTCTATCAACTGAAAATTCACTGCTGAATTTAGCAATGGAAATATGGGGGACAAACCTACGCGCATCAACCGGTAAATGCAGGGAAGCAAGGCCGTCTTTGATATATTCCCTGATCAGTAAAACTTTATCTATATCACCTTTAACACCCACCCATAAAATATTCGGATGATGAATATTAGGAAAGCCGTCAATATAGGCAGGAGTAACTTCAAAAGAGGACATACCTTCCACTGCTTTTTGGATAATTTGCACTAATTTATCTTTTAACTGATCCGGTTGTTCACCTAAAAAAGCAAGTGTAAGGTGAATTTTGTCCAAATCAGTCAGTCCGGCTTGAGGAATTAATGTATGCAATTTAGCTTGAATAGCTTGAAACTGAGCCAAATTCTCACTCGGAATTTCTAAGGCAATAAAGAAACGCATATGGCTTTAAATAAAGTTTACCACAAAAATTTGCAAAATATTGACAAGTGTGAGTAAGATTAATATATAAGCTCGGAATAGTTTATGCCACTACAAGAAGGGATAGATGGAGGTTATTATCCTGGAGACGGTAACGGATACCACCCCACTGAACTAGCATTAACTGTCAATAAAGAGCAGGAATTAGGCTCCAGTTTTTCAGGGAGACCATGGGTTGATTATACCATGGAAGTTTATCTTATGGATTATGGTCTCTCCGGTGGCGGTGGATTGGGTATAGTCAAAGGCGATACAGCCATAGATGCAAAACGATTGGGTCGTAATTTTACAATCTTTTCTCTATTTTATCCCTTCAGAATGACTCAGAGACTTGATCAAGCTTTCTATCAGCAAGATTTACCATCAGAAACAGTTAATCCTAGGTCTTTAGCTTATCAAAGGTTACTGAGGTATCAATGGTTATTAGATACTACAATAAAAGCAAATGGGGATGAGATTAAACTAGGCGTATATAAAGTACCTGACTTATCAATATATCTACTCCACGAGTCCGGATTGCAATATCAATATCCAGGAGAAAACCATATTGACCATCGTCTATACCAGGATGCTGTTTTAGGATTTGGGGGATTCAAGGCTCGTCAGGCTCTGGGACTAAATCCTGCCGTGGTGCAGATTGACGAAGCTCCAACCGCGCTTGTTCCTTTAGCTGAGATGGATTATCTTTGCAAACAGGGAATGTCTTTGCGTGAAGCTAAAGAGCAAGTCAGATCCAAAACTCTTTTTACTAATCACACATTGGTAAATGCAGCAGAAGCGTCTTTTACCCGGGATCAACTCGAAAATTATGTAATAAAAAATCTCGAAACAGATGATGTAAAAGAGTGGTTACAGGACCTGATTAGAAATCATGGAGGACGGTTAAATTTAAGCACTTTGGCAATAGAGCTTTCTGGGGTCAGGAATGGTGTTAGTAAGGTCCACGCTCAATTTGCCAGCCAAATGTTTAAGGAGGAGGATGGTTCCCCTGTTGAATTTCATCAAGTAACAAATGGTATCTCGGAAAGATGGGTGCAACCGGAGCTCTTAAGGTTTTTTAAAGATATGGGTATTTTTAAGGAAGATTTCTCCCTTGAGGATGGATATGAGAAAAAGGTAGATATTTTAGATCCAATAACGATGCGGCAGTTGAAAGATCAGGCAAAAACAGATCTGAGAGAATATTTAACTGCCAGAATTGATCAATGTAATCAACCGGTTGTCATTCCTGAGGGTGCTAAAATTGCCTGCTGGACAAAAAGAATAGCTGGTTACAAAAGACCAGAGATGCTTTATGAAGATCCTCAAAGGTTGGTAGAGATACTTGAGGCAAAAAATATTCACATTATTTTATCCGGTAAAGCACATCCTACTGATCAGCCTATGAAGGAGCAGTTACAGCGGATTCTGCAACTTGTCGATTCAAATCCGGTTCTTAAAGAGAGAGTACACTTTATCCAAAATTATGATGAGGAACTGGCAAAATATTTGGTGGCAGGGATAGACATTGGTTTTAATACACCCCGGGTTAAAGATGATGATGGTCATAGGATTAACACAGAAGCTGATGGGACATTCTGGAAAAAGTTGATGGCAAATCTGGCAATACTTATATCAACCAGGGATGGAGGCGTGGCTGATTTTGATCAATTGCCTTGTTTTGAGGTTACAGGTGATGATTACCAACAAGAGGTAGCCTCTTTATATAGTTGTTTAGAGGTTGCTGCAGATGAAATTGGTGATTTAACAAAATGGCAAGAAAGAGTTAAAAATCAGCTCAGAACTTACGCTCCTACTATAAGTGGTCCCAGGATGATTAGAGAATATGACGAATTAATGGAATCAGAAAGACGAGCTAGAGAATTTGCAAAGGAATTGGTGCGGATTACTCCTTAGTCCCCACTAAATATACAGCCTGCCAGGCTTTGTAGTTGGATTTAAAGGTTTCCTGGATTAATGTTTCAGTGCCTCTTTTGACAGTTCTGCTAAATTGGACAGTTGCTCCCCAGGCCGGCCAATCCACCTGTTTTACCTCCCCTTTAGGCAAAGTGGGATCATCTTGTCTGAGCTCCGGTGGAGGAGGTGTTAGGTTGGTCACGCTGGATTTGGTCAAGCTGACAAATCTGCCATCAGGCGTGCCATATAAATCTACATAAAGAGTAGTTCCAGATGTATATGCCTGGATTAAAATATGATTTTGGGTGTCATTTTTAAACTGAAAATCAACAGAAGGAGCAAAAATCGTGGCATCTAAACCCGGCGGAAACCCCTGTTCATAATAGCCGACCCGATAGGCATGGGCCACCCTTTGCACCACCGGTAACCCGGCATTTAAGACCGCCCGAAAAACCGTGGTGGAAACTTGGCAGACTCCGCCTCCATCATCCAAAACAGTCCGGCCGGATTTGATCACATAAGCCTGTTTATAACCTGAGGCTGCTGAGATATCACCCACTTCGGCGTTAAAAGAAAAGGTTTCCCCTGGAGCTATTAAGACGCCGTTTATTCTGGAAGCAGCCAGTTGAATGTTATAAATCCTATTTTGGATAGATCCGGCAAAACGAGACACACCCTGACCTAAAAGTTCCTTGATACCCAAATTGTTTACATCGGAGGTTTTAATTTTTGGTTCGATAGTATCCACCGGCAAGCTGATAATTTTGGGATTTTCAGCTAAGTTTTGTAAAGTTTCCAAAATTAAGGCAAAAGTTTTCTCTACATCTAATTTCCTGCCTTCAATTGATGGTTTAAAAACACTGACTCGTCTGGTTTGAGGACTAAACTCAAAATGTCCTTCCTGGACTTCTTGATCTATTTCCTGGGCAATCTTTGTCAAAAAATTTAAACTTTTATCTTTGTCTAAAATCAGATTTTGCCCTGATTCCAAATCCAGGATAGTCAAAAGCTGTTTGGTGTCGATGACCCATTCTTTCTGCTCAAATTCTAATTTCACCGGTTCTGTTAAAGATTGCTCCAAAATGGCCTTAAGTTTTTGCAGATATACTGGACTGCTTTGGGGATGGATGATCTTCACGGGTAGATTAGGAGCATATTGACCACTCAGCAGATAATTCTTAACTTCTGCTGTTAAACTGTCCTTATCAAGTTCCAATCCGTTGACACCTTCCTTAATTTGGATTTTGGCAGACGAGGTGCCTGTTAGATCTGTTTCATCAAAGATCAGCCGGGCCTTTTGAGATGGTCTAAAAACTAAAGTTGATATTGCATTAAGTTGGGAATCAATGGTGATATTAATTTTGGGATTGATCAGCTTGGGAGTAAAAAGATGGGGAATATTTTGGGTCAATCTTTGGTAGAGTGATGAGGGATGAGTTTTTTGAAATTCAGATTCCAAACTGGCATAATCCAGCCTGGCAGAGGCGGTGGCCAGATCAACTGAATATATTTTTTGATTAAAATTAAATTCCAAAGTTTGATTACTTCTTTGAGAAATTTTGTCAGCCAAGATGCTGGCTGATTGACCTAAGCTCAGAAATGACAGAGAAGTATCGCCAGCTGAGGTGAATGGATAGAATTTATCTGACATAAATAGCTCATAAGCAAGAAATGTCAGGAAAATCAGCACCAAAGAGAGAAAAACAGGCAAAAAATGTAAAATTTGTGTTAGATTAGAGACAGGGGCAGTTTTTTTGGGCGCTTTTTTGCTTTTGCTTGTCATCGGCACAATTGTACAAGTTTAGGATATAATTGAAAAGACCACCTGTGGTGAGCGAAGTCGAACCATGAAAAAAATAATTATCATATTTGCGGTAATAGCTCTAGCCATTTTGGGAGGATTTTTATATTGGAAATTTGGGCCACCTCTGCCTAATTTACCAATTAAATTGCCGTTTGGCCAGAAAGGATCGGTGACTTTAACAGTTTGGGGACTCTGGGAAGAGGAAAATTTAATGAAGGGTGTAATTTTGGAATATCAAAAAAAGCATCCGGAAGTTAGTGTTAACTACGAAAGAAAATCTTCTGCCAACTACAGAAGCAGATCACAGACTCAAATCAAAGAAGGGCAGGGGCCGGATATTTTGATGATTCATAACAGCTGGCTGCCGATGTTTAAATCGATCCTTGCATCCGCTCCCGCAGGTATATTCAGTCAAAAAGAATATCAGGACACATTTTATCCGGTGGCCTTTGACAGCTTTGTAGAAGATGGGCAAATTTATGCTGCCCCAATGCAGATTGACGGTTTGGCGCTTTATTATAATGAAGACTTATTAAATGGTGTCTCAGGTAAGGTGCCTCAAAACTGGCAGGAGTTTATCAATATTGCTGTTAAAATGACTGTCAAAGACCAATCCGGAATAAAGACTGCCGGGGCTGCCATGGGCACTGCCTCGAATGTGGATCATTTCTCTGATATTTTAGGTCTGTTGCTTTTGCAGCAACCAGGAGTGAATATGGAAGATCCGACCACCACCCAAGCTGCGGATGTGTTACGTTTTTATACTAATTTTATACTCGATCCCAAAAAGAAAACCTGGGATGTTAATCTGCCCCCCTCAACCCAGATGTTTTCAGAAGGCAGACTGGGATTTTATTTCGCTCCTTCCTGGAGAGCCATAGAAATCAGGGCGGCCAACCCCAATTTAAAATTTAAGATTGCCTCTGTACCGCAATTGGTGGGTAGACAGGTAGGCTGGGCCAGCTTTTGGGCTTTTGCTGTTCCCAGCAGTAGTAAAAATACTCAAGAGGCTTGGCAGTTTATCAAATTCTTAACTTCTCAAGAAGCTGAAAAACTGGCATATCAGGAAGCTGCCAAAGTGAGAATTCTTGGTCAGCCTTATTCCAGGGTGGACTTAAGAGATGAATTAAAGGCTGATCCTTGGGCTGGGGCTTTCGTTTCCCAGGGACCAATTTATAAATTTTGGTATTTATCATCTAGGACTTTTGATAATGGGATAAATGATGAGATGATCAAATACTGGGAAGATGGGGTCAATGCTACCTTGCAAGGTCAGGATCCCCAGTCTGCTTTGCAAAAAGTGGCTAAAGGAGTTCAACAAGTCCTCGGTAAATTTAATAAACTAGCTTCCCCGTCACCCTAAGAGTGATTTTGAGGGTATTTTTGTGTTAAAATATGGCCACTATGCAAAAACAGGTTTTAAACTACAGAATCATTATCGAACCGGAAAAAATGGGCAAAAAGATTGTCTATAATGCTGCTTGTCCTACCCTCGGAGTGTACGACTATGGGGATTCCATAGATGAAGTTTTAAAAAGCATTAAAGATGGTATTGAATTGGCTATTGAATATTTGAGAGATGAGGGACAAGAGATACCCGTAGATGATGTGGAAAAACAGGTTGTGACAACTACTCAAGTTGAGCTTCCAGATAACTCTAAAATAGCTGTGGCATGACTAAACTACCTCGTAATGTTAAACCTCAAAAATTAATTACATTCTTAGAAAAACTTGCTTTCAAAAAAGGGAAAGGAAAGGGTAGTCATATTAGACTAACTCATCCAGATGGTAGATGGACACAGGTAGCAGTTCATCCAGGTCCGGTGCCTGAGGGAACCTTGAAAAAGATTATTAAAGAAGCTGAAATTACAGACGGCCAGTTAAAGGATTTAAAATGATTAAAACTAAAATTAATTCTATAAATGCTGCACAAAAATTAGGCGCATATTCTCATGGTTATAAAGTAGATATAGGAGATAGCCAAATGATCTTTACCACAGGACAGATTGCCTTGGATAAAGACGGAAATGTTGTAGGTATTGGAGATATAGAAAAACAAACGGAGTTTGTGTTTGAATCATTGCAAAATATTCTAAATGAAGCAGGGGCAAGTTTGGATGATGTGGTGAAGGCAACAATTTATGTAACAGATATAAATGATTTTCCCAAAATTTCACCTATCAGAAATAAATATTTTAAAAACTCAGAACCCGTTTCAACTTTGGTAGAAGTAAGGAAATTAGTAAAGGATGGATGTAAAATCGAGATAGAAGTTATTGCAGTAAAGCAAAGATAAGTGGAGAGGACTAGATCTTATGATTATTGATTGTCATGCACATGTAGGTAATATGGGTGGGAGGGTGTGGACACCTCAAGAGTTGCTTGCCCAGATGGATGAGGCAGGAGTCGATTACTCGCTTTTAATTACTCTTGAAGAGCAACAGGAGAATAAACAGCTAACTATTGAGGAAATTATTCAAGTTTGTGAGAAATTTCCCCGTTTAATACCTGTTGGCAGAATAGATTATAACGATTCTATAAAAGAACAGACAGATAAGTTGATTGGTTATCTGAAAGAGAAAAAAATTGTGGGAGTTAAATTTTATTTAGGTTATCAAAAATATCATGCCAATGATTCTAAACTACACCCCATCTACAAATTTTGCCAAGAAAATAATTTTCCCGTAATGTATCATACCGGGATGCTGGAGACGGGATTCCCAGGGCTTCTTAAAAGTTCCCATCCTTTGACTATTGATGAGGTAGCAGATGCTTTCCCTGATTTAAAAATTATTATTGCTCATATGGGTAACCCCTGGATTATGGATTGTGCTGCAGTAATGTTAAAAAATAGAAATGTCTATATGGATTTTTCAGCTTATTTTACTGAATACGCACCTATCAAAGATGCAGATACTGAGTTTTTTGTTAAACGATTATCTGAGGTTAAGTTTTTCCTCGGCGATTTTAAGAAGTGTCTATTCGGGACAGATTGGCCGCTATATTCTCAAAAGGAGTATTTAAATGCAGTGCAAAAGTTACCTATGACAGATGAAGAAAAAGAATTGGTTTTTCGGAAGAATGCAAAAGAAATATTTAATTTAAAGGTTTAAAAAATGGATAAGCATATTTTGGTTTTTGGAACTAGTACTACCTATGGGGCCTGGGATAGTGAAGGTGGTTGGGTGCAAAGACTGAGAAAATATTTTGATAATAAAATAATTGCCTCAGGTTATAAAGAGTATGTTTTGGTTTATAATTTGGGAGTCTCTGGAGATAAAAGCGCAGATATTTTAAGACGGTTCGAAGCAGAAACAGAGGCCAGGAAAGGTGGGCATGGTGAGGAAACCATGATCTTATGCCATTTAGGGATTAATGATTGTATTTATAATGACAGTTTAAGTAGTTTGGAGGTTTCTTCAGAACAATTTAAAGAAAACTACAAGCAATTAATTAGTTTGGCAAAACAATATTCCCAGAAAATTATCATTATTGGTTCCATGCCGGTGGATAAAAGAGTTGATCCTATGCCATGGTCTTCTGGTAGGTCATATAAAAATGAATATGTGGAACAATTTAATAAAATTATGAAGGAAGTAGCAAATGAAACAAAAGTCTCCTTTATAGAAATTTATCAAAGATTTATAAATGAAAACTATTCAAAATTATTAGCTGATGGGGTGCATATGACCGCAGAAGGACACAGGCAATTGTTTGAAATAGTCAAAGAGAGGTTAGTTAATGATAAATGGCTGTAAGGCCTGTTTTATCACCGGTGGTGAGGGTGTTTTTCTTAGTCTCGCCTTTTGAGCCATAACCAAACATGGTATTGTCTGCATATTCTTGAGTATATTCATCAGCCAGACCCATCCAGTGGCCTATTTCATGAGTTAAAATATCTTGCGCGTCATATCTACTGTCATAAAGGCTACAATCATTTGCCGCAGGATTTGTCCAGCTCCAGGGAAATTTTTGATTCATGATGGTGTCAACATCGGCTACCAGATGGGTGGCGGTATAATATCTGGTATAAGTTACAGCCAAAGCTGTTCCGGAAGTTCTGCCCCAAGAGACAATATTTTTAAAATCCAGAGCTTGTTTGTTGGTAGTGGTGCTTGCTCCTTTTACGAAAGCGACCTTGCCTTGAGCAGACTGCCACTCACCGAATGCACTACCGGCAATAGTAGGTAAGTTAGTTGAACCTACAGATGAGGGCACAGATGATAAATTGAGTTGATAAGTCCAGGGGCCTGTTGGTAGTTTCCAGCTTAATGGGTCAACCACGGCTGTGGAATCAGGATTGGTGCAGGTTAAAACCGGGCTGGAGGTGGGAGGTTGGGGTTTACCAGCCTCGTGCACAAACACCCTGACTCTGACACCTGGATGTTCTGGGTCTGGATAATCACCATTTCTTTCCGGAATTTGAGATTGAGCTGACACGGAAGTTGTTAAAGCCAAAAGCAGTAGAAAAGTTGTGACAAAAGAGAATAGCTTAATCATTTCTAGATTATAAATTAGCATAAGGGTGGGAAGAAGTCAAATTTTGGGTAAATTAATAAGCTGCACCTCAGGTTCTAATAAGATGCCGAATTTCTGTTTGACTAAATCAGCATATTTTTTGGCCAGATCATAGAAGGCTGTGGCGCTGCCGCTACCTTTATTGACAAATAAATTGGCATGATAAGGTGCAATTTCTATACCGTCCAATTGTTGTCCTTTGGCACCCACGCTTTCCAGTAAATAGCCTGCAGGAAGTTTGCCGTAGACGACGGCTTCTTTAGGAATTTTTTGTAAGATTTCCTGAGGTAGAGTATCTGTCACTATATTTTTGAAAAAAGAACCCGGGCATTTTATGCCTTTGGGGTATTTAACCAGTCTTTTGGATAAGATTTCTGCTGTTTCTTTAGCTAGAATGTCCGAATCAGCTTTTTCCAGCTGGAAAGTGACTTCTAAAATAATATTATGATTTCTCTTGAATCCGCTATCGCGGTAGTTAAACCCACACTGGTCTTTGGATAGGGTGGCGATATGTTGTCCGTCATAGAATACGACTTCTGTTATGTGATCACTAATCGTTTGGCCATAAGCTCCGGCATTGCCATAAACTGCTCCGCCTAAAGTGCCTGGGATTCCTGTAAGTTTTTGTAATCCAGATAGTCCATGGGAAATGGAATAGTTCACCAGATCTTGTAAAATAGTACCTGATTTAACTTGCAAGGTCAGACCTTGCGAAGCTATCCCGCCTATTTCATTCTTGATAATTAACATATCTACACCATCATCAGAAACTAATAAATTACTGCCACCACCGATCACCAAATGATTCAGATTGTTTGTGTTGGCATATTGGACGGCCTCTTTTAATTCATCCACAGAATTTATGGAAACAAACTTTTTGGCAAGCCCACCAATTTGTAATGTGGTAATGTTTTTCAAGGGATAGTTGCTTTTAATTTGCATTTGATTATTATACAGCTTATGGAAAAAGCGATCTTAAAAACTTTAATTTATGCAGATATTTTTGATTATCCATTGACTATATTTGAGATACACAAATGGTTGATTGGGAGAAAGGTAAGTTTAAGGCAGGTGGAAAAAGCATTGGGAAGATTGAGTCAAGAGTCTAGAGTCAAGAGTCAAGGGGGATATTATTTTTTGCCCAAAAGAGATGGGCTGGTTGTAAAAAGGACGAGGAGGGAGAAACAGTCGGAAAAATATTTGAGGAAAGCGCAGGTTTTAAGTTCACTTTTAAAGCTGATTCCGTGGGTTAAATTGGTTGGTGTCTCTGGTGGTTTAGCCATGGAGAATGCTTCTAAAAGAGATGATATTGACCTTTTTATTGTTACCAGTAAAAATCGCCTATGGATTTCAAGACTTTTAGCATTGGGATTGCTGTCTTTAACAGGACAAAGGAGAAAAGTAGGCTATTTTGGCAGAAAAATTGCCGGAAAGCTTTGTATAAATACTTTACTCGAAGAAGATAGATTAGCTCAAAGAAACAAAGATATCTATCTTGCACATGAAATATTACAGATGAAGGTTTTATGGCAGAGGGATGGGATTTACTCCAAGTATCTTTTGGATAATGAGTGGACTTTTAAGTTTCTGCCAAACTGGGTTTCCCCAGATACGTCATTGCGAGGAGCGTTAGCGACGAAGCAATCTAGATTGCCACGCTCACAGAGTTCGCTCGCAATGACAATTGTAGAAAACATTGCTAAATGGTTTCAATTAAAGATAATGAGAAAACCTCAAGGAATGGAACGGATAGAAGATGGGGCATTATATTTCCACCCAAATGATATTAGACCTAAAGTTCTTTCTGGATATCAACGAAAATTGAAAAGAATAATCAATCCTTGACAAACACTGCTAGTTTTTGGTATAATTTATTCCACATTCTGCCCCGTAGTTATTTCATATGCCAAAAAATAAAAAGAATACAGCCAATAAAGTCAGCATTAAACCCTTGATGGGTTATGTGTTGGTGGAACCTTCCGAGGCAGAAACCAAAACAGCCTCTGGTATATATTTGCCGGAAGGAGCCCAGGAAAAACCGGCCCAGGGAGTGGTGGTTGCTTGTGGGGATGATATGGTGATGGAAAATGGAAAGGTAGTCAAATGCCCGGTAAAAGTAGGAGATAAGGTGGTTTATAAAAAATGGGGCGGGGATGAAATAAAAATAGATGGGGTGGAGTATAAATTAGTGAAATTCGACGATCTTATGGCAATATTGGAAGGATAAAAATATGGCAGAAAGAAAACCAGAACCAGAAAAAATGTCTGTAGAAGATATTTTTGAGAAGAAGGGTAACGGGAATTAATTATGGCTAAGATATTAAAATTTGACAGCGAAGCAAGAGAAAAGTTACTTAAAGGGGTTAATACCCTAACTGAAGCTGTGGCAACTACTTTAGGGCCTAAGGGGAGGAATGTGGCTTTGGATAAAAAGTGGGGAGCTCCTAATGTGGTTCATGATGGGGTGACTGTGGCCAAAGAAATAGATTTGGAAGACCCGTTTGAAAACATGGGAGCACAACTTATTAAAGAAGCTGCTTCCAAAACCAATGATGTGGCAGGAGACGGTACCACCACCGCCACTATTTTGGCCCAGGCTATAGTATCTGAAGGACTAAAAAATATTCAGGCCGGCTCAAACCCGATGATTTTGAAAAAAGGTGTTGAAAAAGCTGTCAGCGCTCTGGTTGGGGAACTTCAGAAAATGAGCAAAAAAATCTCCACCACAGAGGAAATTGCCCAGGTGGCCACCATTGCTGCAGCTGATAGTCAAATTGGCAACTTAATAGCCGAATCCCTGCAAAAGGTAGGTAAAGACGGGGTGGTGACAGTGGAGGAAGGGAAAACCACTGAAATGAGCGTTGATTATAAAGAAGGGATGGAGTTTGATAAAGGCTTTGTGTCTCCATACTTTGTGACAGATGCAGATAAAATGGAAGCATCCATTGAAGATGCACATATTTTAATTACTGATAAAAAGATTTCCTCTGCCTCTGATTTGGTGCCCTTTTTGGAAAAATTCGTCCAGGTTTCAAAGAGCCTGGTGATTATTGCAGATGAGGTAGAAGGTGAGGCTTTAGCTCTTTTGGTGGTTAATAAACTTAGAGGTTCGTTTAATGTTTTGGCAGTTAAAGCTCCGGGATTCGGGGACAGAAGAAAAGAGATGCTGGAGGATATTGCTATTTTAACCGGCGGAACAGTTATTTCCGAGGATACCGGGGTTAAGTTTGAGTCAGTTGAAGTGGATCAGTTAGGAAAAGCAGGCAGAGTGACTTCAGATAAAGATAATACCTTAATTATTGACGGCAAGGGAGCCAAAAGCAAAATTGAGGCCAGAATTGCCCAAATCAGACGTGAGCTTGAGACATCTGACTCCGAATTTGATAAGGAGAAATTGCAGGAAAGACTGGCTAAACTAACTGGGGGAGTGGCTGTGGTAAATGTGGGCGCTGCCACAGAGATTGAGCTTAAAGAGAAAAAAGAAAGGGTGATTGATGCGGTGGCTGCCACTAAAGCTGCCATTGAGGAAGGAATTGTGGCAGGAGGAGAGGTGGCTTTACTTAGAGCTGCCAAAGTATTGGATTCTCTGAAAGCGGATGGGCGTGAGGAAACAGTGGGAGTAGAAATTGTTAAGAAAGCTTTGGAGCAACCATTTAGGCAGCTGGTTAAAAATGCCGGTATGGATGATGGGATAGCTTTATCCAAGGTGATGGACAGCAGTGGTTCAATGGGGATTGATGCTTTGGATGGACAAGTTAAAGATTTAATAAAGGCAGGAATTATAGATCCGGTTAAAGTGACCAGGTCTGCTTTACAAAATGCCGCTTCTGTTGCCATCATGGTGATGACAACCCACGTGCTTATAAGTGACAAACCAGAACCTTCAGCCTCCACCCCACCCATGCCACCCGGTGGAATGGGTGAATACTAATAAAGGATAATTTTCAACATGACAGCAAGTTTAGAAATTATACAAGATCCCCCCAGTCCCTTAACTAAGGATTGCTTAATTGATGATGAGGCTGTTGGGTGTAGAGCTGAAGTTGTATTAACAGGAGGGAATAAGGCTCTTTATGTACATTTAACAGATATTCCTGAAGTATCTACATATGTAATGAATATAGAGGGAGATTTACCAAAAACTCCTGGTTTAACAACAAGCCTTTACAAAAGAGCTCGCTTGATTATGGAAGAAGTGGCTGCTTTATACGGGGAATCTTTAACTTATACTTTAATCACTGAAAATCCAGCTATGAGAGCATGGGCTTTGGATCCGGAAAAAGGAAGTAGGATTTTTAGATGGGAAAAAGTGGCATTTGAGGGAGAAAAAATAGAGGCCTCAGCTACAATTAATCCTTCAAAAAGTTCTCGATCGAGAAGATAATGAAATTAAATGTTAAAGGTGCATTAGTTTTAATAGTAGTTGATGGGCCAAGGGAAAGACAGATTGTGCTAAACTTTATTTAATGGCCAAGTTTCATTACAAAGAGTCCCCTTCTGAAAAGCAAAAAAAGGCTTTCTCAGCCTATCTGTCCGAAGATGAAGATTTGGTTTTGGCCACCTCTTTTTCCAAAGCTTATGTTAGATCAATGTTTACGCTCTATCTGTTATTTCCGGGATTACTGGTTGGGGGTTTAGGTTTTGGCTTAGGCTTGCTGCTGCGTTTAGATCAAGTTAATAGCCTACTTTTAGCTTTAGGATTGGCAATTTTGACAGCTTTTTTAAAAACTCTACATATCTATCATGCCAACCGCTACCTTCTAACAACCAGAAGAGTTATTATCAAGCGGGGATTGTTTTCTGTCAAATTGATGGTGGCTCTCTACGATAAGATTACCCACTTGGAAGTGGACCAGTCATTTGTTGACAGACTCCTACTGCATCACGGTTCAGTGATTGTTAATACTGCCGGATTAAATAAGGGAGAAATTGTCCTTAAACTGGTAGATTATCCGATGGAGATAAAAAATTTACTGGAAAGGCTGATCAACAGGGAAAGGGAACAAATGGGGATGCGGGCTCAAACTTTGACTGAGGTGGAAGGGGAGATCATCTCTTAGAGATAATCTAGTTTGATGCCGGCATATCGGGAATTGATGGCAAAATTGTCAAAGGATCAATAGCCTTACCTTGATAGGTGACTTCTAGGTGGGTATGCGGGCCGCTGGTAAATCCGGTTAAACCAACTTCTCCTAAGACAGTTTCGGTAGTGACTGTCTGATCTTTGCTGACAAAGACTTTGCCCATATGAGCATACATGGATTTAAAGCCGTTTGGATGGGTAACCACCACATTATTGCCATATCCCCAAAGATTATAATTGGCCTGCTCTACCACACCGGCTGTGATAGGATGAATGGGCATACCTAAGCCTGTGGCAATATCAACTCCCGGGTGCCAGCTGGAAAAACGTGTAGACAGATATCCGACATGGGGTAAAATGACCGGCTGAGGGAAAGAAGCAGTCACTATTTGATCATTTTGGACATTTGTCTCTGCCAAAGCTTTGGATGATTTGACAGGAGGAAATGATAATATCGGGTAATACCCCCCAAAATAAAAGATTATCAAGGCAACTATAGCGACTCTTGAGAAACGATGCGAAAGCCCTAAAAACCCTTTGGTAACCTTTGGGCTAATTTTAGAAAGTCTATGGTTTCGGGCGACCCGTCCATAAACTTTCCCAGACAGCAGGTTTTTGATCCTAATTTTCAAAACCAGTCGGTCTAAAAAAGATCGAAGCAGCTATAATAGCATAAAGGGGGGCTTTAAGTCAAAGGTTCGTTGTGATATTTTATTCCTTAATAAATTTTATGAAAAAAACTATCATTTTGCTTTTAAGCTTAATCAGCGTCCTGGTTTTACTTGTCCGTTTTTCCCCAAATATTTTAGAGCTAGTTTTTGGGATAAAACCCAAAAGCGGCCTTTCCATCTTATCTCAACCGACTGAAGCGACTGTTTTTATTGACGGCGAAGAGGTAGGTAAAACTCCTTATGAAAGTAAAGACTTGGTAGTTAAACAGTATATAATTAAATTAGAAAAAGATCAGGCTTTATGGCAGGGCAAGGTCAGCTTAAATAGCGGGGCGCTGACTGTCATCAATAGAGATTTAGCAGAAGAGATAGCTTCCTCCTCCGGCGAGATCTTATCTTTGGAAAAAGGCAGAGGGATCACTGTGGTCTCAAACCCCAATAATGCTGAGGTGGAGATAGATGGAAATTATTTTGGCAAGACACCACTGAGTGTAAATATTGACAGCGGGGTTCATACTGTAGCGGTATCGCACCCAAGTTTTTTATCCAGAAGCATCAGAGCTATTCTGCCGGAAGATTACAATCTGGTAGTCTTGGTAGATTTGGCTTTATCCGAAGCAGATTTGACAGCTGTGACTACTCCGGTGATTTATGAAACCCAGCAGCTAGTTGCGAAAGATACTCCAACAGGATTTTTAAGGGTGAGAGATAAGCCTTCTTTAAATGGTAAAGAAATAGGCAGGGTTAAACCAAAAGATACCCTGATTTTACTGGAGGAGGCGGGAGAGTGGATGAGGATCAGAACCGGGGAGGGGTTGGAAGGATATGTTTCAGCTATTTATGTTGAGAAAATACAATCACTCCAGTGACTTATTTTAAGTTCGAAGATAATAAATTATGCCGATCACCATTATCAGATAAAGCACCACTGATGTCAGCAGGGGATAATCAGTCAGAATGACTCGTTCCGGTGATTCTCCCTCCTTTTTCTCATAAATTATATAGAGGTATCTCATCACAGCATAAATTACCACCGGCACTGTGGCCATCAGATATTTTGCTTCAGCCAGAGGTAATTCAAACCCCCCAAAAATGGAGGAGAAAGTTTGGCGGGCAGTGATGGGAGGTTGCAAAAAAGCGAAAAAGGCATAAGCGAGCCAGGTAGAGTTGGCAAACATGCTCGTTAAGATATCCAATAGGTTTTCCGGATAATGGAGCAGTGTCTCCCGATGACGGGCAGCTGATGCTTCCAGTAAAGTTCGCTCAGAGCGTCTTTTGCCAATTGCCAAAAAAAGCGCAAAAGAAGTCACCGACAGCAGAAACCAGACATTAAGGTGAGCATCAATTGCCCAAACTCCCCCGTAAACTCTCAAGACAAAACCTGCGGCAATGACCAACACGTCAATTAAGATGACCTGTTTCAGATAAGCTGAGTAAAAAAGTTGCAAGATCAAATAAGACACAGCGGCAAAGAAAAAGGAGGGAGAAAGTTTATATGATAAAGGCAGAAGGGTGACGATTAGGCCTAGCACTACTGCCACGGCCACAGATTGCGGTATTAAACCTGAGGCGATGGGGCGTTTGCTTTTGAAAGGATGAAGTTTATCCCGTTCAACATCAAACACATCATTTAATAGATAGGTGGCTGAGGAAAAACCACAAAAAAGTAAAAAAGCTGCTAAAGATTGTAATTGGGCTGTTTTATCAAATAAAGAACCGGAAAAAATTAAGGCTGCAAAGACTGCAAAATTTTTTATCCATTGTCGGGGTCGGGCTTCTTTGAGTAACCCCCAAAAAAATTTAACCATAAAATTGCTCCAAATATGATGGTGGCAACTAAAATGCCGGCAAAAAGTTTACCTTGCGAAGATAAACTTAAGGCTGCTGCCCCTAACATAGCAGATCCGAAAAGGTAAAACAAGGAGATTTGTCGGTGAGTGAAACCGGCTTCAATCAACTTATGATGCAGATGTCCCCTGTCCCCCCAGACAGGAGATCTACCCTGAAGTATTCTTCTAAAGAAAGTATAAGCAAAATCAGTGGCGGGAATAAGCAGCACTAAAGTGGCTGTGGCCAGTTTGGCTCCTGCCAAAATAGCCAGAACCGAGAGCATAAATCCTAAGATGGTTGAGCCGGAAAAACCGGGAAATATTTTGGCCGGATACCAGTTAAAAAGCAGAAAGGCGAAGCTGGCGCCGGCAGTGATGAAGGAGAGTGTGGCCACATCTATCTGCCCCAGATCGCCGCTTAGGTAAAATTTGACAGACAGTAGACCCAAAATAATGGCAGCCACCATCACTACCGCAGGCATTTGACCATCTACCCCCTTAGACCAGTTAATCATATTCATGACCCAAACAATCCAGATGATGGCCAAAAAATCTATAGGCAGATTGAGACTGTCAAGGTTGATAATTCCGCCCAAAGGATTGGTGATAAAATTGATGCTTAGACCGGATAATACTACCACTAAAGCAGCCAAAAACTGGCTGATTAAGCGAAGATAAGGGGATAGATGGTGATATTTATCATCCAAAATTCCCACCACCAGTAGAATTAACAGTCCGGCGGTGATACCCCAAGTTTTTGACGAGATGGGTAAAAATAAAAAAAGGGGAATTACAATTCCCCAAAAAAGAGCCAAACCTCCTGCCCTTGGCACGGTCCTTTTTTGAATATGAGCAGGGTGAGGCCTTAAACGGGGGTTATCCACCAGCTGATACTTTAGGGCCAGCTTGATGGTTAAGGGGATCATTAAACTGGTCAAAATGAAGGCTGCCAGTGCAGCAGTTAAAAAAATCATAAAAATATTAAAACTATTTTAATAAAGGTGACTGTCAAAATTACGGCTGTGACATTGGTTGAGAAGACTAATATTTTTTTCAAGAAGCCAAATGCAAGGGGCAGTTGCCAGATGATCATTAAATTTAAAAGAGCGATCAAGATGATGCTTGAGGGGATGATGTAAAACTGCTGATGAGAAACCAGTTGTCCTTCACCCCAAGGCAGGGAATAAAAAAGCGGCAGGCGAGCTGGCAGGAACTCAAATATTAAAAGTATTGTTAATATCAAAACAAATGCCATCAGTAAGGCAGGCAGAGATAGTTTAAAATAGATTGATTGGAATTGGTCCTTCATGACTTGAGACTTTCTTTAAGTAGTCTGACTTTGGTGGTGACCCTAAATTCCAATTTTTTGCCAAACATTAAAGAAGTTTGGGCATCTATGGCAGGTAGAGAAGAAATGGTGATTAAAATAATAGGCACAAATAACCACTGTAGATGAGAAATGAGAATTTGAAAAATGGACCAACTTTTAGGTCTTTTGGGAACGACCTTTTCATGAACGAAAATGGTGGCAAAAAGAGCAAAGAAGGCCAAAGTTAATACCCAGGAAGACACAATGGGTAAGTTGACTGATAAAACAGATTCTTTAAAAGAAGGGTTAACCAGAGGAATAAATAAAGAACCAAAGGTGACAAAAATGGCCAATACTCCCCATTTCATATCACCCCATATTTTAAATAAAACTTTGTCAGTCTTGTCCCAAAAAGGAGCCTCTTTGGTGAAATATTGCCTGATGATAAAGGGAATATGTTCCACCCCGTAAGCCCATCTTTTAATTTGTAAATATTGATTTTGGAAAGTTTTCACTAAAGTGGTATCTTGAACTGCATCAGCAGAGATTGGTAGGAAATGAGGGATAACCTTATAATCCCCGTTAAAGTGATAGTAAGCCTTCCAATAAAATCCTGAATCATCATTGACTTTATCTGGAATCCATCCACCTACATCCAGTAAAGCCTTCAGAGAAATAGACATGGAAGAGTAGTTCATGTATTTATCAGAGCCGACCATTTCCGCCAGCTGCCAAAAAGAGGTACCGGTGGCCATCAGTCTCATGGGAGTGGGGGTTTGCCAATAGTTATTATGATATAAAAATACTCCGGTGAAAGTTCTTTTATCTCTTTCTTTCTCAGGTGTCAATAAATATTTATGCAAAGCGCCAGCAAGAAACTGGGGATGAATGACAAAATCAGCATCCAAGGTGGTGACAAAAACATTACTTGTGTTTACTTTACGTTTTTTAAATTGCTGGAGGGCATTTTTTACCATCCAGTTTTTATTTGATCCTTGTCCGGCCACCTCCCCCTCCAGCCCAAAAGGATGGATGGTGGTAAAAATACCTCCAATTTTTCTTTCAATTTTTTTTAAATATTTTTTAGTTTGGTCTATTTTTTGCGGACCATCTCTTTCCTCAAAACCAACTGCTATAAAAATTCTGTCTTTCGGATACTTTGAATTGATGATCCCATCGATGGTGGATTCTAAAATGACCGGTGGCTCTTTAAAGGTGGGGATTAATATCAGATGATAGTATCTGCTCCATTCATCCGGGAAATCTTTGTTGAGTTTTTTTAACCATTCCTGGGATTTAGCCTTAGTCATTTCTTTATAACCTATCAAAATTAAGATACCGATTTTTAAGGCTGTCAAAAGCCAGTAAATATCGGCAATTAAAATTAAATATGCTACAGCAAAGGGAAGGGTAAAAGATAGCCAGATTGGCGAGGTTAAGGCCAACCAAGTCAAACCACCGGGTAAAATTTCCAGCATCCTTTCCACAAAATTATCGTGTTTTAAAACAAACTCTCTTTCAAATTCTCTAAATAAGATAAAACGCTGGGAAAGGAGGTGATGCATTATGAGTCCTAATCCTGATCCAATCAAAAAAAAGGCCGCTAAGACATTGAGTCCGCCATAGAGAATTTCCTGTCCAAAAAAACCCAAGATCAGGCCCGAGAGGGTAAAAATTATTCCTATTAGACTGTAGCGTTCCACTCTAATGAAACGCTTGAGGATTTCTGCGGAATAAAAAAAAGACAGAAATCCAATAAAAAAAACTAAAAGAAGCCGCATGGTTAATCCCTAGTGTAAGGTTTATTGAGGTAAAAATCAAATCTAGCTTAGCTTCAAAATTGATTCGGCATTTTTAGTGGTCTGATTAGCCACTTCTTCTAAAGATATATTTTTCAAATCAGCAATAAGTTGGGCAATTTCTTTAACAGCTTGAGGTTCATTTCTCTGGCCTCTTTTGGATTGGGGAGGAAGGAATGGACAATCTGTTTCCAAAACTATTTTTTCCAGTGGAAGTAGTTTGGCAGCTTCTCTAAGATATTCATTTTTAGGATAAGTAATGGTGGCGGCAAAAGAAACAAGTAAGTTGGTAGCTCGTAGTACGTAGTTGGTAGTTTGGGATAAGCCACTATAGCAGTGGAGGATGGTAGGATGGGTGCCCACCATTTTTAAAACCTCATCCCATGCCTCAGAATTTTCTGGATTTTTGGATCTATCATCCCTGCAGTGAACAATTAGAGGTAAATTTAGCTTTTTTGCAAGATCAATTTGAGCTTGGAATAATTTTTTTTGTAATTCCTTTTCGTCATTGCGAGGAGTCTGCGACGAAGCAATCTCTGCATCTCTAAAATAATAATCTAAACCACATTCTCCAACGGCTATGACTTTGCCCGTATCACTTTGGTATATTTGTTCTAATTGCTTTATGTCTTCATGTATGCTGTGCCTGCCGGCAGGTAGGGATACATCTGGATCGTATTTTATGGATTCATGGGGATGTATTCCGATTGTGCAATAAACTTGTAAGTTATCTGGCCAATCGGTATTAAGTACTTGGTCTAAAGCCTCTTTTGATTTTTCAACATCAACACCGACATTTATTATGGTGGTTACACCAGCATTGATGGCGCGTTGGATAACGTCATCAAAGTCTTTCTCGTAGTCCGGCCAGTAAAGATGGGCGTGAGTATCAATTAGCATAGTTACTTTAAATGTGGTTTAACTAAATCAAAGCAGGAATAAAAATAAGAATGCATAGGTTTTGGCAAATTATCTTGCGAGAACCAGCCAATTTCATCCATGGCAAATGGATCACCTATTTTTACTTGTGAGGGGTCAACTTTTGCTGCAAACAACAATGCTACCCAGTGAGTTTTCTTGCCACTATGTTTTCTTAATACATTCTGTACATCTATAAATTTTAAATCCAAAACTTCACAACAATATTCTTCCTTTATCTCTCTCTTAACTCCTTTCTCAAAAGTTTCCCCAAACTCTAAGCTTCCTCCACCTACATCCCAATTACCAATTTCATCTCTACAATTTTTGCTTCTTTTATGCATTAAAAGATTTCCCTTTCCGTCATGACAAAAAAACACACAGGTGACTCCAATAAAATCCACGCCTCTTTTAAGTTCTTTTTCCGGAATTTTCTTAATCTTGATCTTGCCCATATTAAGACTCTTGAGATAGAAAACGCATGAGAACCGCTGCGCTCCTATCTTCTCTAATACTTCCATTTAAACACATTCTTTTAGCTTTCTCAAAACTTACCCAATTAAGCTCAATATTTTCATCTTCTTCTAACTGCTGACCGTCTGGATGCTCGTGGTATTTAGTCACTACAAAATAATAAAGATCCCAAATCATAGTTAACCCGTATTTAGAAGTAGTAAAATGTTCCATCTCATCTACTATAATTCCAACTTCCTCCAAAGCTTCTTTTTTTGCCCCCCCCCTCGGCCATTTCCAAAAGAGGCTTGTTATTTTTAAGAAGTTTATTGTACTTATCTAAAGAATCAATTACTTTACCTCCAGGCAAACGGAAATCCCATTCTTTATATTCAGGGCGGTATTCCTTTGTCAGTAGAATCTTTTTATCAGGTGAAACAATAATTAAACGGGTTCCTGGTGGACGTTTGGCTGTCTCAAGCGTAAATTCATAATCTCCAGCCTTCATTTTCTGCTCAACTATTTCAATAAGTTTGCCTTTAAAGATAACTTTTTCTGGCCCAATTGGTTCTGGAAGTAATTTTTTCATATTCTTGGAAAAAGAGGTTTGTCTGATTTAATTTGTCCTGAAAATTGTTTTGAGATTTTTTCAGCAGTTTCTGGTAAGAAAGGCCTTAAGTTGTAGACTATGGCCTGGATCCTTTTAACTAAATCTTCTAAAACTGCTTTTAATTTATCGCCGGAAAGTTCCCATGGTTTTTCCTGGTTAATTTTTTTATCAGCTTCTGAGATCAGTTTCCAGATAACAGAGAGAGCCTCATTAAATTTAAATTCCCCCATAAATTTTTCCAAATCAGTACACCAGACATTGGATCCTAAAGTTGCTTCAACATTATTTTGCTCACAAAGCTTGGCAACCCTAGAAACTAAATTACCCAATCCATTTGCCAAATCCGCATTATAGACTTCTTTAAACCTATCTTCCGAAAAGTCACCATCAGCATAAGCTGGAATCTCTTTTAATAAATAAAATCTGGTAGCATCAGTACCGTATTTCTTAACTATCACAAAGGGATCGATCACATTCCCTAAAGACTTACTAATTTTTTGGCCATTAACAGTAATGTATCCATGAACGAATTCTATGTTTGGTAAAGGTAGTCCTGCTGATAGAAGCATTGCAATCCAGTAAACACTGTGAAATCTGATGATCCCTTTTCCTATCACATGGATCTTTTTTGTATCTTTATCCCAATATTTATTAAACAGTTCCTCATCTGTTCCATAACCTAATGCCGTTAGATATGTGGTCAGGGCGTCAAACCAAACGAACATGACTTGTGATGGATCGTCAGGTATTGGTACACCCCATCCCTTAGCCCGTTCCACAGATCTGGAAATACTGAAATCCTTCAGCCCTTGTTTGATAAATGAGAGAACTTCATTTTTGCGGGTATCCGGGACAATTTTTAATTTATCAGTTTCAATTAACTCCTCTATTTGTTTTTGATAATTAGTTAGCTTAAAAAAATAATTTTCCTCACTGACTTGATCTGGAATAATGTTGGGATGTTCCGGGCAATGTCCTTCAATTAGTTCCTCTTCCGTATAAAATTCTTCGCATCCCACACAATAAAGACCGCTATAGGATTTTTTATAAATGTCTTCTTTTTTACAAGAGTTCCAGAATTTTTGAGCACCTTTAATATGATGCTCATTAGCTGTCCTGTTAAAAACATCATATGTCAGATTGAGAGTTTGTTTTAAATCCTGGAAACGGCTGGCATATTTATCTACCAGCTCTTTAACCGGAGTGTCTTCTGCTTCAGCAGCCTGAACATTTTTTAAACTATTTTCATCAGTTCCCGAAGCAAAGAACACATTGCTACCAAGCAATCGATGATACCTGGCCACCGCATCTGCCTGGACTGCTTCTAGTGCGAATCCCAGATGGGGAGCAGCATTAACATATGGGATGGCAGTTGTGATGTAGAATTTGCTCATCTTATTACTTAAAATAGATTCTTCTTCGCCCCTATGGCTCCTCGGGATGACGCATTTACTTTCGTACATGCGTCAGTTTAGGGATTTTTGAATAATTAGTCAAACTTTTCTTTCTAATTTTTCTAAAGTAACTTATCAAAAGCCCAACAGATATAATAAGTAAAATTCCCGTAACTAAATTTAGTGAGTCTAAGGCTTTTAAAAAAAGTGTCATAATAAGCCCTAGCGATAAAGAGGTTGAGATAAAAATATTTTTTAAAAAGATATTTAGAGTTAAAGTTGCTGCTAAAAACAGAGGGAAAAAAAAAGTTAAAAGTTGGATTATATTTGCTTGAGTAATACTTTCCGGATAAGGAATTTGTAAAATCACATATATAAAAATTCCCCACCAAATTAAAGCAGGCAAAATCCTTTTAAATAATTTGAACATGTAAACATTGTAGATCAAATACCCACTACTTCAAAGGTAGACCCTTCAGTGCCTTTTATCACTTCGATCCTAACCGGAAATTCATCCTTTAATTCTTCCAAATGAGTAATTATTAAGATTTTTTCAAAATCATTTTTTATTGCGTCTATTGCCTCAACAAGTCTGGCTCGGCCCGGGGCATCTTGCGAGCCAAAACCCTCATCAATGACCAAAAACTGCAGTCTTGCTCCGGCCCTATGAGTTAAAAGTTTTGATATTGCCAGTCTTAAGGCAAAATTCACTCTGAATGTTTCACCTCCGGAATAAAGTTCATAAGGCCGCTCACCCATCTCATCGGAAATAATAATATCCAAAGTTTCTATAATGCCTTTTTCCCCGCCTTCCAGTTTAGTTTTTGTTTCTCTTTGAGTCAGAAGAGAAATCTTCATCCTGCCTTCTGTTAATGTATCGAGCAGTTTATTTGCCTCATCCTCAATTTCTGGAATGGCTGCTTCAATAATCATAGCCTGGATGCCTTTTTTGCCAAAAGCCAAAGAGAGCTCTTCAAAAATTTCTTTTTCGTTTTCGAAATTTTTCTTCTCTTCATTTTTTTGTTTGTATAAATTTTCCATTTGTTTGCCTCTGCTGATTAATTCTGTGGCTTGTCCCAGTAAACTTCTGGCCTCTTTTTCTTCTGCCTGTTTAATCTCCAGCGCCTTCTCTTTTTGCTCCAAATCACCGGTTACTTCCGGTAATTTTTCTAAATCTTCTTCCAGTTTTTTTATTTGGGACTTTTTATTTTCATATAAAGTTAAAAGCTCTTCTCTTACTCTTTTCTCCGAATCTAGAGAGGCCTTATTTTGCAAGATTTCCTCTTTTTGACGTTGCAAAGTATCCAGCTGGTTTAAAGATTGCTCAAGGTTGCTTAACTTTTTCTCATCAACAGAAATTGTTTGTAGCTGTTTGATTAATTTGTTAAGCAGTTCATCTTCTTTTAAAGTCGAGATTTTGGAAAGGCTTGTTTGTTTATCAGTTAACTTTTTTTCTAAATTGTTTTTAACTTGATGTTTTTGGTCCTTGCCGATTTCCTGACCGCAAGTTGGGCATTTGGCTCCCGCCACAGATAATTTTTTTATTTCGCCTTTGATTTCTTTGACCTCACTTTCCAGAGCTTGTCTTTGGTGTATTTTTAAATTTAGCTCACCTTTTAAATCGGCAATTTGTTTTTGTAGTTCCAAATTTTCATGCTGTCTTTTTCTTAAATCGTCCATTTCTTTTTCTAGTACTTTCAGCCCTTGTATTTTTTCCTCTAGCCCTGCTGTACCCTTAATACTAATTGTTAAATTCTTAATTCTTTCCGCCCTAAGTTTGCCTTGGATCACAATTTGCTCCAGTTCTTTTTTTTGATTTTCCAAAATTTGCAAAGTTTCCTTTTGAGATTCGAGTATTTTTATCTCACTTTCCAAAGTTTTGATAGTTTTTTCAACCTGCAAAACTTTATGTTTTTGTTCTGTCAGTTGTTTTTCCCGATCCTGTTTTTGAGAAAGCTCTGCCTCAATTTCCAAAAGCTGATAATCTAAAAGTTGCAGCTTACTTTGAATCTCTTTGATTTTTTCTTTGGAGCGCTCTTCCAGTTTGTCATATTGGTCCAGGCCCAAAATGTCTGCCAAAATTCTTTTTCGATCTGTGGGGCCTTTGGTGGTAAACTCATCCGCATGGCCCTGTCTTAAGTATGAGGAGTTGGTGAAGGTTTCAAAAGTCAAATGCAAAAGGTTGATAATTTTTTCCTGGGTCATTTTGATTGTTCCTTCAGTCAGGTTGTTAGAATCAGACCAAAGCTCCAAAGCAGTGGAGCCCCCACCTTTTTTGGAACGCTTTCTTTTGACTGTGTAGAGGGAGTTATCCAATTCAAATGAGAATTCCACCTGCATGTCGTTTGCACCTGAGTGGATTAAAGAATCGGAGGAATCCCCGGCCCGGGAGGTGCCCCAAACACACCAGGTGATGGCATCCAAAAGGGAGGATTTGCCGGCCCCGTTAAGTCCGGAAATGGCTGCTAATTTAAATTTAGTAAAATCCAACTGGGATGGATTTTCCCCATAAGATGTGAAATTAGATAGCTTAAGTTTTACTGGTATCATTTTTTTTCATCAGGATTCCAAAATTTGAGCAGCTGCTTTTTCCAGTTCTTTTTGTTTTTGGGGGGAGTATTTTTTAAATTCAAAATATTTCTTAAGAGCAGAAATTGGGGTAAGGGTTTCTATTTGAGTACTCCCATCAAATTGTACCCTCTCCACCCTTTCCGCATTCCTGGAAATTCCGGCAATAAGGTGGGCACCCGAGAGAGCCTTTTTTATCTGATCCATTTCTATATCAGCATCTAATTGTCCGGGAATATTTATGATTAGTCTGACAATTTTTTCTTCCAGATTGTGTTTTTTTATTTCATTTAAAATAGTTTGTGTGGGATTTTTGTCATTCTCTTGTAGATCTAAAGTGATAGTCAAAAATTTCCTGGCATTGGTGGGGATGAACTGGAAAGTGGAAGATGGATGGTGGGTGGTGGAAGGTATTTCTACCAGACAGATTCCCTTTTCTTCTTTTTCCTCTCCAAAATCAATTCTTTGGGGAGAACCACAGTAAACAATTAAGGGATTTTTGCCTAAAACCTGGTGTTTATGGATATGGCCTAAAGCCACATAGGAAAGCCGTTTGTCTTGTAGAAGTGGTAAGGGAATAGTAACATCATTGGCAATGGCCAGCCCTTTCTCTGACCCATAAGATGCTCCTTCCACCTCACAGTGAGATAAAAAAATGGCAGGGGAATCAGTACTAATTTTTCCGTATAAAAGATTTAGCTTATCACCAATTGTTTTATAGTCATTTTTATGAAGCCAGGGTAGGGTGACAACTTGTAAAGTACCTGACTTGGTGGGGATTTTTAAAAGCTCCGGTTTTCTGGAGACCCAGACATTATCAATTTCTAAGGCGGAGTAAATATCCAAAGTATTAGCTTTTCCTTCTGCATTAGGGGTATCATGATTTCCCACCACCAAAATAACCGGAATTTTTTTGGCAATTTTTTTTATTCTTTCCCCAAAACCCCGTTGTTGAGTGGGATTAGGGTCACGGGATTTGTATGCATCTCCGGCAAAAACCACACAATCCACATCTTCCTCAAATGCCTTATCAACAATAAAATCAAATGTCTTAAAAAAATCTAAAAGGCGGGTGGACAGACCGGTTTCTGGATCCAATTTGGAGTAATTTTCCATACCGATATGAATGTCTGAAAAATGCAGTAGACGCATGACAAGTGGAATTTTACCACAATTTAGTGGTACAATTTGCAGCATGTTTAAGAGAAGAGTTGAGCAATTAAAAGAGAAAATTAAGAATGAAAAGCTGGATGCTGTTTTAGTATCTTCTGTTTCCAATATCTCATATCTTTCGGGTTTTACAAATTTTTCCAAAGACGAGAGGGAGGCGTATATTTTTTTGGGAAAAAATTTTCAATACATTATTACTGACGGGAGATATTCAGAAGCAGTAGAAAAACAGATCTCCCATTTAGAACTTTTTGAAAGAGGTAATGAAAAATCAACAGAAGAGCTTTTTAAAAAGCACAAAAAAGAAATTAAAACATTAGGAATTGAGGAAGATAATTTAACGGTTGCGGAATTTAAGACAGTCAAGAAACACTTCAAGAATATTAAACATTTTAATGTCAGCCATTTAAGGTCTGCAAAGACTGATGATGAGATAAAAAGGATTAAAAAAGCTTGTCAGATTGGAGATTTGGCATTTAAGTATATTTTGAAAAAAATCAAAGTTGGGGTAACTGAAAAAGAAATAGCAGGGGAGCTGAAAAAATTCATAAAGGAAAATGGAGCAGAATTTTCTTTTCCGGCCATTGTGGCTTTTGGTAAAAACTCTTCTATTCCACATCATCAAACAGGTAACACTAAATTAAAAGATGGAGATACAGTGCTGCTAGACCTAGGAGCTAAAGTAGAAAATTATTGTTCTGATATGACCAGGACTGTCTTTTTTGGTAGTCCCATAAATAAGCAAAGCTTGCGATCTGTCGATCTAAAACAAAGAAAAATATACAGAGTAGTTTTAGAAGCACAGCAAAAGGCTGTGGATTTCATCAATAGAACCACAAAGGGTAGTAAAGAAATTAAGGCGCAGGAAGTGGATAGGGTAGCCAGGGAATATATCAGATCTCAAGGTTTTCCAGATATTCCACATTCTTTGGGTCATGGGGTAGGACTTGAGGTACATGAACATCCCAGTTTATCTCCCAAAAGCCGCGATATTTTAAAAGAGGGAATGGTTTTTTCCATAGAGCCGGGAATTTACCTGCCTAATTTTGGTGGAGTAAGAATTGAGGATTTATTTGTTTTAGAAAAAAATGGTTTAAGACAACTGACTAATTCTGATAAGAAATTATTTTTTATATAGCCAAAAATTTCCAGCGCCTTTAATATCTTTTGAAAAATCTATCTCTTTGGAAAGATCCATTTTTTTATAAGGTTTCCAGTTGGGAAAATGATAGGTTTGAGTAATAATAATGCTTCCTTTTTTTAATTCTTTTTTTAATTTTTCCTCCAGTTTATTAACCCCTTTTTGTAAAAGGAAAATGTAGACAATATCTGCATCTTGGTAAGATCGTTTAAAAACATCTCCGTGATAGAATTGACAAAATAATCCTTTGGGATAATTTTGTCGAGCGGCTTTCCATTTGGAATATAAAACTCTGATCCAGGACTGTTCTATGCCTACTGCATTAGCCCCAAGTCTGGCAGCCTCAATTACTACCCTGCCATCACCGGATCCCAGCTCATAAAACTTTTTACCTCCCTGCCTGCCGGCAGGCAGGTTTTTAACTCCTGCTAATTTTAGGATTTTTCTAATTCCACCCATTTTAGTTGGAACATATGGAGCATCAGATCCGGCAAACCAGGAAAGAGCGATAAGACAACCAATTAATATTCCTAATGAGATAATAAGAGTTAAATCCATTATTTCTTGAATAGTTTAAGTAAAAATACTTTTAACGGCATTAACTTATCTATAGCAGTAAAAGCTAAATATATTGGCCAGTTAAAAACCAGATCATAGGTTCCGATATATTCAACTAATTTTCCACCATAGCCTTGCTTAAATCTATGGAAACCATAATAAGGATCAGATGGAACTGGATCTGGGGTATTGGCAGCTCCCCACATATTAAAATATTTTAGTCCCATTTTTTTGCCAAGTTTAATTGCTTCCCAACAAACTAAATTATTGGCCATAACCTCCGGATGGATTTTTGACGATCCCCCATAAAGATAATAAAGTGTATTTTTAAAGTTTAATAACACCCATGCTGTTAGAGATTGGTCTTTGTATGTGGTAATTAATAATCTAGCCATATCGCTGGCCCTTAATGTTTCCCAGACTTTTCGATGATAAGTTTCATTATGGCCGTGGTAACCTTGGCGTTTTGTGGTTTCAAAATATAGTTTTAAATAAATTTTAAAAGCTTCATCATCTACTCTTTCCTCAACCTGCACTCCATGTTTTTGGGCAATCTTTATGTTATAGCGAGTTTTCGGATGCAGGTTTTTTAAAAGTTCTTCTTCGGATTTTGTAAGATCTAGGACAAAATTATATTTTGTAAATAATGGCTTTGGTGATTTTATGAACTTACTTGTTACTTGTGTCTTGTTACCCGTTACCTCAATATCTGGTTCTACTTTTACGAAAGCGCAATTGTTTTCTTTGCCAATTTTTAAAAGAGCATCAGCCAGATTTTTATCTGGTGCAGGGCCCTTTGGTAAATAACCGACATATTTATTAGTAAAGGGGATTTTATGTAAGGTTAGTTGGAAGACTTTGGATAATTTGCCATTTTTATATAGACCATATCTTAAAACAGGAGTTCCTAAGCTTTTTCTTGCCTCTCCCCATTCCCAGGATTGGATCACGTGAGTGACGAATTTGTTGTATTGAGATTTTTGTTTGTCAGTAATTGGCCGCAAATCCATGCGACAAGTAGTATACTAAAAAATTTGGATTTTGGCGCTTTGTCTTAACTCTTGAAATTTTTGGGAAAATACTTGATTGATTTTTTGCTGTTTTAATAAATCTTGCGCCTCTTTTCTTTGAGCAGCAGAGTCTGTTGCTTGTAGACTTTCGCTGCTAGTTTGTAAAAACTGATCTATCTCTTGGGCAGAAACAGTGGCTTCGTTTTGATAAAGCTTTTCAATAATAAGTTGTAACCTGATTTGCTGTTTGACGCTGTTTCTGGTTTGCCCTTGTTGGGCGAGCAGGGATTCAAAAACTTCTGCACCACCAACTTGGTTCTCCAATTCTTGAAGTTTTTCCTCAATTTCCGAGTCGGAAACTGCAATATTTGATTTTCTGGCTTCATCCAGAATTATTTTCTCGTTGATCATCTGATTTAATGTTTGGCCTCTGAATTGTTGGTTCAGTTTTGCTAAAAGTTCCAGATTGGTGATCGGTGTTCCGTTGACAGTTGCGGCGACGAACCACTCTTTTTTATAAAAAGCTAAGAGTAGACCCAAAGCAATCAGCAGAATAATATAGACTTTTGGGGATGGCCGAAAAGAGATGATTCTTTCCGGTAACGTCATTAGCCAACTGATTCTATCTGAAGATGATGTTGGTGTATAAGTTAATTTTTTTCTTGGCATTTGATGATGTTAACAGAATAAGTTGTATTTTGGCAAGACCTAAATTATGATTAGTTTATGCAAAAAGGTTTTTCTGTCCCCTTATTGCTGGCCGGGGTTTTAATAGTAGCTTTACTTTTTGGCTGGTATCTTTTAAATTCTTTAAATAAAGGTCAACAATCTAATAATTTTTCACTGTCTCCGGTAGATAGTGTGGAAAAAAAGAATAATTTATATACCAATTCTTCTTTAGGGTTTGAATTTCAATATCCCGATGACAAAGGTTGGACAGTTTTAGAAGATAGTGAAGAAGGATTTAATAAAAGAGGCAATGGGGATTTTAGGAAAAATTTTACAGGTTATGTGGGGTATGAACCGGGAAAGCTTTTGGGGGCGACAGTTGTTTTGAATAATGAAAACAATTTTGATACTAGTCCATTGACGGTTTGGGTTTTTGATAATCCGGATAATCTGAGCGTTGATGGTTGGTTTGATAGATATTGGTATTATCCATTCCTTTGGGGAGTTTTTGACCCTGTTTCTAAAGGGCATGTGGTGATGGATCAAGAGGCCACAGTCAGTGGGCAAATTGCAAAGTATAAAATCATCTCTTACCAGATAGGTTCGCCTAAATATGTCTACCTTTCAAATAATGGCAAGATATATTTATTTAGGATAATAGGTGAGATAGGGGATCAAATCTTACAAAGTTTTAAGTTATTAGAGTAAATAGATATCAATGAAGCATGTCTTCTGGTCAGCTGTTTTAGTATCATCAAAGCCTAAATTTTCTTAAAGTATGTTAAAATTAAATAATAGACGTAGACTGTAATTCTCGCTATGCTCAAATTATGAGAAAAAACAAATTACCTGAATTTTTAAAAAAATATTTCTGGGATGTGGATTTTGAGAAAATCGATGAGGAAAAAGGAGCACTTTTTATTATACACAGATTTTTGGATCGCGGTAATGATAAAGCAATCAGATGGATGTGGAGAACCTATAGCAAAAATTTGATTTCAGAGGTGATAACAAAAAGAAGAGGTTTTTCTCCCAAAACTGCCAATTTTTGGGCGGACTTGTTAAATATTGATAAAAGAAAGGTTGTATGTTTACAAACACCTTATCTAAAAATGCGTCAGATGCACTGGCCATATTAGGAAAGTCAGGTATTTTTAACAGTGCTTATCTTGCAGGTGGTACTGCTTGTGCACTTCAAATTGGACACCGTGTATCTTTAGATCTTGATTTTTTTACAGAAAAAGAATTTGACACAGAAATTATCTTAGAACAACTTAAAAAATTGTCTGGATTTAAGTTAGACGAAACAGCCAAATGGACAATTTTAGGTAGCTTCCCTAAGGTAAAATTCAGTTATTTTTACTACCGATACCCACTAATTAAGAAAACAACTACTTTTTCTAAAATTAACATTGCCTCGCTTGAGGATATTTCTGCTATGAAAATAGCTGCAATTAGCGATAGGGGCACAAAAAGAGATTTTATTGATCTTTATTTTTTGGCAAAGGAATTTACTTTGGAGCAGATGCTAAGATTTTATGATCAAAAATACGGAAAGCTTTCAGACAACATTTTTCATATTATGAAAAGTCTGGATTACTTTGCAGATGCTGATTCACAGGAAGACCCCAAAATGCTAGTCTCCTTTTCCTGGGAAGAAGTGAAAGAGTTTTTTCAAAAACAGGCAATTACACTTGCCAAAGGTAAACTTAAACTTCTATAACAGATAAATATCGATGAATTGCGCCTTCCAACCTGCTGTTTTGGCATCATCAAAGCCTAGATCTATAATGTTTCCTTTGATGGCTCCGCCGGTATCTCCGGCTACTGCTACCCCATATCCCGGGATATAAACTTTACTCCTCATTGGTATTACTTTTGGATCAACTGCAATCACTCCTTTGCCGGCCCTCATGCCAATGGCTGTCCATTCATTGCAACCAGGGCATCTGGAATCATAATGGGTGGCATAAACTCGCAGTTTCCTCCAATACTGAATGGGGCCATCCGGGGTGTCTAGGTTTTTCCAGACAATTTTAGTCCCTCTTAAAATCTTTTTGTCTTTGGCTGGGGTAGTTTCTGAAGAGACAATTTGTCTGTCATATTCGCTGCCATCTTTAAAATAGGTGATCTTGATTATCTTGACTTTTTTTCCATCAGTCCCTTCTTCCAAAATTTTCTCTTCCCCGGCTTCTGTGTCCGGATCATCTTCATAAATTGTTTTTTTAGCTAGTACTTCAACTTCTTCTTCCAGTTTTTCTGTGAAAGAAGATTGGGTGGTAATGGCTTGATTAACTGGTAATGTTTCAGCCAGAGATGGGGATGATTCTCCCAGGATGGCAGGAGGTTGCCAATATGATTTAGCAAAAAATGTGAGACCTATTATTAATAAGATTCCTAAATATCTTTCCATCTATGCATTTAACCAATCCTCATCATCCTTACTTGTCTCTATGTCATCATTAAAATCATCACTATCTTTAAATTGAGCATTAGTTGTTACTAATTCTTGAGGTATGTCTGATAAAAATCTGGAAACTAGGTTATTAGATCTGGTACCGAAATACAATCTTTGTCTGGTATAAGTTAAATAAAGTTTTTCTTTGGCACGGGTAATTCCCACATAGCAAAGTCTTCTTTCCTCCTCCAGTTCATTCACATCCAGCATGGATCTGGAATGCGGGAATAACCCTTCCTCCATGCCTACCATAAAAACAACAGGGAATTCCAAGCCTTTGGCAGAATGTAGCGTCATTAAAGTCACAGCATCGCCAACCTCTTTTTTATCATATCCATTTTCAACAAGAGCCACGTTTTCCAAAAATTCCACTAAGTTAGGAAACTGCTCTGCAACAGAGCGAAGTTCTTTGACATTTTCCACCCTGCCTTTGCCTTCTTCCGATCCATCATCCAAATATGCCAGATAACCTGTTTTTTGTAAGATTTGGTCTAATAAATCCAGTGTGGGGTATTGATCTAACTTAGAATTGATTTCTGAATATAATTCCAAAAGTTTGGTGAGTCTACCCTTACCGATTTTTTCCGCCCGCTTTAAAGAAACAGAATCTTGGGGATTTTGTAAAAGTCTAAGATATGCTAAAACATCTTTTATTTCCTTTCTTTCATAAAAGCTAACTCCACCAACCAATCTATAGGGTACACCCGATTTTAAAAATTGTTCCTCTAAGCTTCTTGATTGGGCATTTGTTCTATAAAGAACTGCATAGTTAGAAAGATTGCTACGCGAACTGGGTTCGCTCGCAATGACATTTAGGATGAATAAAGCTTCTTCAACCTCATTTCTGACTTCCACTACTTCTATTTTTTCTCCTCCGTCTTTTTTAGTCCAAAGTTTTAAAATAGGGTGAGATTTATTTTTGGAAATAACTGAATGAGCGGCATCCAAAATATTTTGGGTTGATCTATAGTTTTGTTCCAGATTAAATATCTTTGCCTGCGGATAATCTTTTTCAAAATTAACAATGTTCCTAAAATCCGCTCCTCTAAATGAATAAATTGACTGGCTGGCATCTCCCACAACACAGATACTTTTGTGTCTATTGGCTAAGTATTTGGATATTAAATATTGGGCCGGGTTTGTATCTTGATACTCATCAATTAAGATATAACGGAACTGGATTTGATATCTGGTTAATATTATTGGTTCTGTCTGAAATAATTGGATTACTTTTAAAAGTAAGTCATCAAAATCCAAGGCATGATTTTTCTCCAGAATCTTTTGGTATTCCAAATATATTTTGGCCACTATTTCCTGGAAAAAACCCCGGGCATAACGCGGGTACTCTAAAGATGAAATCAGCTCATTTTTGGCTCCCGAGATGGTGGCTCTGACTGCAGATGGTGAAGTTTTTTGAATGGGAATATTTAAATTTCCCATGGCTTCTTTAATTGCATCCAAAGCATCCCCTTCATTATATATAGCAAATCCGGAGGGTAAACCTAAAACTTTTCCTTCGCGCCTTAATATTCTGGCACAAAAACTATGGAACGTTCCCATTACGGGTAAGGTGGGCAAGTGTCCTACCAGCTTTTTTATTCGTTCAACCATTTCACCGGCTGCTTTATTTGTAAATGTCAATGTAAGAATATTTTCCGGAAGAACTTTTTTCTCAGAAATTAAATATGCCACTCTATATGTTAAAACTCTGGTTTTGCCACTACCTGCTCCGGCTAAAATTAAAACAGGACCTTCAGTTTGTTTAACAGCCAGCTGTTGTTCTGGGTTTAAATCATTGAGGAGATTTGACACGAACATTATCTTAACATTGAGAACTTTCTTTGACAAATAGCTTAAAGTTGAATATAATCTGGGCGTGAATACAGGTAAAGAGGCTTTGACCGTAATATCAGTTGGAGCATTCGCTGCCTTATCTTTTGGATGTCAGCAAGTTCCAGTGTCAAAAGAAATAAAATCTACTCCTACTTCGGAGTCTACACCTCAAACCCAGCAATTATCACAGGAGCAAATGCCGACTTCGCTTTTAGAAAGATTTCTGGCTGCAAATCTTAGATATGGAGATATTGATTTACTACTTGGATCAATAATATTTATAGACGAGAAAAATCAAGCATTCGAGCTTGCAAGACCATCTTCTCTGCCTGGCGCAATTGTGTTAAGGCAGACAAATAGGGCTGTTTGCGCACCTGCGACTTTTCAGGCAAAGAAAGCATTGAACCAACTGGGAGGAAATTTTAGAAGAGGCGATGTGGTAGATCGACGTTTGCGTTTGCTTGAGCAAGCAACGCAAAATGCCGGTAGTTGTATTCCGTATATGGTAAGAAAACATCAAAACCGCTGAACTTAAAGATAAATAGTACTTGTTTAACCAATCGCTGGACAAATTCCTAAATAGTTTGTTAGTATTGAAACCTATGAAAACGAAACTTTTGGATTTTTGGGCTCCTTGGTGTGGTCCTTGTCATGTGATGGCACCGGTTTTGGAAGAAATAAAAAAAGAATTAGAGGGGAAAGTGGAGATAGAGGAAATTAATGTTGACGAGAATCCTCAGAAAGCTTCTGAGTTTGGAGTTATGAGTATACCCACGTACATTATTTTAAAAGATGATAAAGAGGTGGGAAGAAAAATTGGGGTGGCTCCAAAAGCAGAACTTGTTAAGCTGATAACAAGCTAATTTTTTAATTGAGATTGCCACGTCGCTCGATGACTCACTCCTCGCAATGACGTGGGGAATATGAGCTTTAAAGATAAGGTTATCCAAATTGTCAAAAAGATTCCTTATGGTAAAGTTACCACCTATGGTACTGTGGCTATTTTGGCAGGAGTTCCCAGGGGGGCAAGGTTAGTTGGTGGGGTGTTACACTTTAACATTGATGATGCGCCCTGGCAGCGGGTCATTAACAGACATGGTTTTATTTCCACCAAATGTTTGGAACATCCAAAGCAGCTACAGAAGGTGCTTTTGGAACAGGAGGGAATTGAGGTATCAGAGGATTTCATGGTAGACTTACAAAAGTATGGCTGGTTCGGATAAAAGCATTTGGATAATTGCAAACTGGAAGTCAAATAAGACTATAGCTGAAACCCTGGATTGGGTCTCTTCCGTAGGGTCAAAACTTCCTAAACGAGAAGATCTAAAAGTAGTGGTTTGTCCAACCTTTTCTGCTTTATCCGAAGTTAAGAAGGCAATTACTGTAGGGAATTTTCCAATTATGGTGGGATCACAAGATTTATCACCTTTTGAAGCAGGAGCATATACTGGTGAAGAATCAGCCAGTTTACTAAAAGAATTGGTTGAACTTTCTATAATAGGTCATTCCGAAAGAAGGAAAAACTTTTCTGAAACTGATGAGATGATTTCTAAAAAAGTTAAGAGGGCCAATGAAGCTGGGATAACTCCCTTAGTTTGTGTTCAAGATGAGGAAACTCCAGTACCCGAGGAATGCAAGATGATTGCTTATGAGCCTATATGGGCAATTAGTACTGGTTTAACTAATACTCCAGGAGTAGGTAGAGCTGATACTCCGGAAGATGCTAATAAATTAGCCATTCGTTTCAAGCAAAAGTACGGGAAAGAATTGGAAGTGATTTATGGGGGTAGCGTGACTGCAACAAATGTTAAAGGCTTCATTATTCAAAGTGATATAGATGGAGTTTTAGTAGGGAACGCCTCGCTTGATGCAGAAGAGTTTATTAAAATTCTAAAAGCATGCAAGGAGTGATCATTGAAAAGAATTGTTTTTGGCGAAAAAGATAATCCCGTTAAGCTGAAGAATACCCGGAAAGTTTTTAAAAAAATAATTCCGGTGGTTTTGATTCTGTCGTTTTTAACAGCTGCAGTATTATTTATTACCTCCTCCTCATCTTCCAGTTCTTTGATATCACCGGTGGTTAAGTTTATTTTTGCCAAAACCAGCCTGGATTATAATGATGATAGAGTTAATGTTTTGCTTTTGGGAATGGCGGGAGGAAGGCATGATGGAGCCACTTTAACAGATACTATTTTAGTAGCTTCCTATAATCTAAATACTAATCAGCTGCATATTATTTCTATTCCCAGAGATTTATGGTTACCCTCTTTGGCTTCCAAAGCCAATGCTGTTTATCAGGCAGGCTTATCCCAAAAAAATGGATTAGCTCACACAAAAGTAGTGATCGGTAATGTTGTCGGGTTGCCAATTCACTATGGACTGAGGATTGATTTCCAAGGTTTTATTGATGCTGTCAATATTTTGGGAGGGATTGATATTGAAGTGCAAAATTCTTTTGACGATTATTTATACCCCATTACAGGCAAAGAAAATGATCTTTGTGGATGGGAAGAGGTGGAGAAAGAGTTTAACGAGGAAGAAGCCAAAAAGTTAAATATTGAACAAGGCAAGAGAAAGGTTTTTGTAAAGGATGCTGCTATTGCCACAGATTCAGCGGAAGAAGATAAAGGGGTAAAATATTTTTCCTGTAGATTCGAACATATTAATTTTGATAAAGGCTTAACTCATATGGATGGTGAGGAAGCTTTAAAGTTTGTCAGATCCAGACATGGGACTAACGGGGAAGGTTCAGATTTTGCCAGATCCAAAAGACAAGAATTCATTTTACAAGCAATTAGAAAAAAAGTTTTGTCTTTAGACACTCTTTTTAACCCTAAAAAATTAGGTGAGTTATTTAACGCTTTTTCTAAAAGCATAGATACCGATATTTCCATCAAAGATGCATTAGAATTTTATAAATTGTCTAAAAAACTGACAGAAAGCTATCCAATTTCCTTGGATGATTCTGTGAAAGAGGGTTTAGCTGATGGCAGGACGAGATTGTTGACTCACCCATCAGCTGCTGATTTTGGCGGAGCATATGTTTTAGTATCTGAAGATGATGATTTTTCAATCATACATAAATATATTATGGGGGTATTGAGAAAGAGTGAGGAGGAGTATGAAGCTTCAACTGCTGCACGGACCGGCTCTGAGTAGTTCCAGAGCAAAATTGCTTTCAATAAAACAAAAATTCGATCCAAATAATGTGGTAATGTTTGACCCTTCGACAAGCTCAGGGCAGGGAAGTGTGGAGAATATACAAGCTGTGCTTATGACACCTTCGCTTCTGTCTGAGGAACAACTAATTATTTTAGAAAATCCAGACGAGACTTTTACTGACTATACCCTATACCCTATACCCTATACTTTAATTTTTTGGTTTGACCATGAGGTTTTAAATAAAAAGCCCATCATGGAATGGGTGAAAAAGGAGCAAGGTGAGCTGCTTTTCTTCCCGGAAGCTAAGGAAGTATCAGTTTTTCCATTTTTGGATCTTTTAGCCAGTGGAGATAAAAAAGCCTTTCTAGAAATGGATAAATTAAAGAAGGCAAATTATGATACCCAATATTTTATCACCATGATTTTTTATCTGTTAAGAAGTCTGGCAGTTATTCCCAAAAACGCTCTCCCTTTTGTGAAGCAAAAACTGGAAAGACAAAGAAAAAGATTTAATCTGGAAAAAATAGAAAATCTGTATAAAGATATATTGAAAATTGATTTTAAAATTAAAAGTGGCTTAATGGAAAAAGACCAGGCAGAATTTTTATTGATAAATAAATTTATTTTTTAGTAGATTGGTTGATCTTTTCTGACATTAAAGTTAAATCTTTTTGATCAACTACCCCATCAAAGTTTAAATCAGCTTTTTTATTTTGGGGATTTTTCCCAAAGTTTTTTAAGACAATGGCATTATCTGTAGCATTAATAGAGTTGTCGCCATTTAAATCGAAAATTGATAAATCCTGATTTGAAGGTTGAGCAGAAGAGGTAGCTTCAGCCGAGAGTGTTGCTTCCGTCTGCTGAAGAGGTGGAACAGTTAAATCTAACTTTTGGGCTAATTTCAGAGGGGGTAGGTTAACCCCCTCGGGTGACAATTTAAAACTCACTTGTGTTTGTTTGTCCTGTGAAATAACAGTCAATTTGGCAATAGTTTCCCCCGATAAAGGGAGTATGTCCGAAAGATCCGTTTTATAGATTGAATTTAGGGGTATTAAAAAGTTACCTAAATTGTTAATTACGGCCGATTGGGTAACGCCGCCCGGAATTGTCAGGTAAACAACACCATCTGTTAAAAATTTATCATTATCTAAAACAGAACCAATGATAGGTCCAAAGTTATCCTGGGAGGTAGATAGAGCAGCTGTCTGAAATGTTAGGGTATCGGATTTAATTTTTCCGGAAATGACCTTAAATTGATATGTGGTTTTTGGTTGTAAGTTTTTTAATTTAACAGAATGACTGGTAAATGTGGAAGATGTTTGGGTATCTCTTTCATCTACCCCTTCCATTTGCTGAAGCGGTATCAACCAATAAGATACTACAGAATATGTGGCGGCGCCAGTTTGCCATGAAATTGTGGCTGAGGCATCATCGATATTTGAGACTGTAATGTTTTTGGGGGTGAAATTTGGTGAGGCTTCTGTCAGAAAAGTTTGTTCGCTCAATATTAGCACAACCCCGGCTACGATCCCTGCCAAGATGATTCCCAATCCAGCTAGTGTGGGAATCTTGAATCTTTCAAATGTTTTTATCATGGTATATTTTCCAGCGCCTTGATATCAAAATTGGGATTAACAGGGTCTAGCACATTTTTTATCTCAGTGGGGATTTCCACCTTTGATCTGGCATGGATAACATCAAAGATCACCCAAGCTATTATAGTAATAAGCGTAAGTATGGTAAGGATAAGTGAGCTTTTTCTCATAATTATTTGACAAAATATGCTTTTCCTGAAATAGACATGACCAAATTGCGGCTTTCGCCTTCTGTTGAGTGAAAAGATACGGAAGATATGTTAATTAATCTGTTAGTTGACTTAAGTTGTCGTAAAGTTGACAGTAAATTCGGATAAGCACCTTCGATATTAAAAGTAAACTCAATCTCAGCCAAATTTTCCAGACTGTTGTCTCTTTTAGGTTCAAGAATAAAGGATTGAAATTGTAAGGCGGAGATTGAAGCATCATTAGTTCGAGCTGCATCTTCCAAAGAAGCGGCAATAGTTCTGACAGTGACACTATCGGGAATAGTCTGCTGAATTTTACTTTTGATGGATTCACCCAGATTATCATAATTTTGTTTTGCTAAATTTAAGTCGGCAATCTTTTGATCAAGGTTTTTTAGAATTTGCCCTGCATCGGATTGTTTCTTTTGTAAAACAAAAATGGTCTCCAAAGTAGGTTTAAGCGCAAATAAGATGAAAATTATGATGATCCAGAGAGTTAAGACAACCGGGGTGTAAGTTCTGATAAAACGGCTTTTGATAAAGGGTTGTATAAAAGTAAAATATTTAGAGTATCTGGCGGATCCTCTGATCATAATTTAACTCTCCAGTTTTATTGGCGCTGACAAATTTAATGTGAACTTAATGATATTTTGCTCTACGTTCAAAGTAGTTAAGCCGACATCTTTAAAATGCTGGCTTGTTTTTAATCCTTGAGTGAAATTGGAAATGTCGTTACTACTTTGCGCTTGCGCATTAATTCTAATTATCACTTTATTTTCTTGAGTCTCCATAGCAACATTAATAAATTTGACGCCTGGTGGAGTTTGATCGGCAATCTCCTTGAATATTTGTGGATATTCAACATAATTTTCGTAGAATAATTTAACTTGTGAAAGTTTAAATTGGGTTTGTCGGATGGCTATTTCGCTTACCCTTAAACTTTGAATATAATCTTTTTTTTGATTTATTGCTTTTTGTTGAGTAGCTAAATCTGTATCCAGTTTAAATCTGATAAAAAAAGCAATTAACATGATAGCCTCAACAGTAATCAGGATATATTTCCCGGTTGATACAAGATAGTGAATAATTTTTGATGAGAGTTTTGAATAATCACTCTGAGATCTCAGCAGATCAAGATGAATTAAGAGCTTGGAGCTTTGGTTAGTATTCTTGGCAGCCATAAGGATATTATACAAGGGGAAAGGAGAAAGGCAAAAGGGGAAAGAATTACTTCTTTTTTGCGGATCTTTTTAGACTATATTTTTGCGGGCTAACACCCCTTGACAACCTAGACTTTAATCTGGCAGCTTTCTTGGGATGGATCAGTTTAACCTTGGCAGCTTTATCCAAAGCAGAATAAACTACCTGTAGATCTTTTGCTGACTTGGTAGTTCTAACCTTTTTCATTAAAGACTTTAAGGCGTCTGCCCTCTTTTTATTACGGGCTTCTCTGACTTTGTCTTTGCGGACTTTTTTAATGGCTGAACGTATAATAGGCATGGCGTGTATAGTATCATAATGCTAAACTAAATTAAATGGTTAAAAATCTATTAACATTAATTTATTCCAGACAAACTTCAATTTTATCAGGTGCGGTCATAATCATGGCCACCATGATGTTATCTAAAATCTTGGGTTTGGTCAGAGACAGACTGTTGGCTCATGTGTTTACTCCGGATAAAATAGATATTTTTTGGGCAGCATTTAGATTACCGGATTTAATCTTCCAGATTGCCATTTTGGGAGCTTTGTCAGTGGCTTTTATTCCGGTTTTTACAGAACATTTAGAGAAAAAAGGGAAGGCAGATGCATTTGAGATGGCAGGAGCAATTTTAAGTGTGTCTATGGCTATTTTTTTAGTGGCCACAATTTTAATTTTTATTTTTGCCCAACCTCTTATCTCTTTAATCATTGCACCGGGTTTTAGCGCTGACCGCCAAGTTCAGGTGGTTGATTTAACCAGGATAATTCTTTTTGGACAGATCATTTTGGTGCTAGGCTCATTCTTTATTGGTATTTTGCAATCTTTCCAGCGTTTCGTTATCCCGGCTTTTGCTTCGGTTTTTTATAATCTGGGAATAATTCTGGGAATCATTTTTTTGTCTAATTCTTTGGGGATAAAAGGGGCTGCTTTTGGAGTTATTATAGGAGCAGCTTTGCATGCCGCAGTTCAATTGCCTCTAGTTTATGCTCTGGGATTTAGGTTTAAATTTCCTCCCAGGTTTTTCCACCCTGGCGTGAAAGAGATAGCCAGCCTGATGAGTTTTAGAACATTGGGTTTGGCTGCAGAGCAAATTAATGAAACAGTTGGTTTAGCCTTGGCCTCTTTGGCAGCAATCGGGTCAGTTACCTATTTAACCTTTGCCCAACATCTGCAGGTAGTGCCGATCGGGCTTTTTGGAGCAACTCTAGCCCAAGCTGCTTTGCCGGTACTGTCAGCTGAACGAGCCAGGGGAAGAATAGAAGAACTTAAAGTGACGCTTCTCACCACCCTGCATCAGATACTATTTTTAACTCTGCCAGCAACAGCGATTTTAATTGTCATCAGAATACCGGTGGTGAGGCTTATTTTTGGGGCTTCTCAATTTGATTGGGAAGCAACTGTTCTGACAGGATTAACTGTGGCTTATCTGGCCATAGGATTGGCCGCGCAATCAGTTTCACTGCTTTTGGTAAGAGGTTTTTACGCAATGAAAGATACCAGAACTCCTGTGATGGTGTCGTTTATTGTAGTGGCCTTAAATATTTCACTGAGTTTCTATTTTATTAAAATTCTCAGACTGGATGTTTGGAGTATTGGACTGGCCAATTCCATAGCAGCTATTTTATCAGGTGTTTTGCTTTTTCTGACTTTACACTTCAAAGTGGGTAAATTTGATTTGTCTGCAGTGTTGGTGCCATTTCTAAAAATGCTTATGGCGACTACTATAATGGGGGTGGCTTTATATATTCCCATCAAGCTATTGGATCAGGTAATTTTTGATACCACCAGGACTATCAATTTGCTGATATTGACAGGAATATCATCAATTTTTGCTCTGTCTGTATATGTGGGATTGGTGTGGTTTTTGAAAGTGAGAGAATTGCTTACCTTTGCGGATTTAATCAGAAGAGCAACCAAATTTCAAACCAAACTCAAATCGCAGGAGATAATTACCCCTGAAACAGGCACTATTTAGTATAATAGCCTGATGAACATTCGTAACTTCAGTATAATTGCCCATATTGACCATGGGAAATCAACTTTGGCTGACAGATTATTGGAGATTACAGGTACCGTGCCAAAGGAAAAACTTAAGCCACAACTTCTGGATTCTCTGGCTTTGGAGAGAGAACGTGGTATTACCATTAAGCTTGCACCTGTAAGGTTAAATTACATTTTAAATTCTACATTGTACATTCTAAATTTAATTGATACTCCCGGCCATGTGGATTTTTCATATGAGGTTTCAAGGGCTCTTGCTGCTGTGGAAGGGGCAATACTTTTGGTAGATGCTACCCAGGGGATCCAGGCCCAAACTTTAGCTCATGGTTTGGCTGCTTTAGAGCAAAACTTAACCTTAATTCCTGCAATTAATAAAATAGATTTACCAAATGCAGACATTGAAAAAGTGAAAAAAGAGTTAACTGATACTTTCGGGTTTTTAGAAAGTGAGATCATTTTGGTTTCTGGAAAAACTGGCGAAGGGGTAATTAACTTATTAAAAGCAATCATAGAAAAAGTGCCACCACCAAAACAAGAAATAGATAAACCCTTAAAAGCCTTAATATTTGATTCTTTTTATGATTCTTTTAAGGGCGTCATTGCACAAGTTAGAATAGTTGAAGGTCAAACTCCACCTATTAATACAGTAATTTATTTTTTACAGACAAAAGCAGAGGGGCATGTTTTAGAAACCGGTTTTTTTGCACCGGAGTTGACATTAAATGATGGCCTTAAAGCCGGAGACATTGGATATATCGCAACCGGAGTGAAGAATTCAGATAAAGTGCGAGTTGGAGATAGTGTATCAACCGACCTTACAGCAGTTCCCTTACTAGGATATAAAGAAGTTAAGTCTATGGTTTATGTAGGGCTTTTCCCCACAGATCAGGATGATTATATAGATGCCAAAGAGGGATTAAATAAATTTAGGTTAAATGATCCAGCGTTCACATTTGAGCTTGAATCTTCCCAAGCTTTGGGAAATGGATTCAGATGTGGGTTTTTAGGACTTCTACATGCAGAAGTTGTTCAGGAGAGATTATCAACTGAGTTTGGAGTAGAACTTATTGCCACAATCCCTTCTGTTGAATATGAAATTGATGGGAAATTAGTGCATAATCCTTCGGAGATTGACCCAAGTAATATGAAAGACATCAAAGAGCCTTGGGTTAGTTTAAAGATTTTTATTCCACAAAACTATATAGGATCTGTGATGGAGTTGATACAAGATAGAAGAGGGCAATTTGTGACGATGCAACATTTTGGTGCTCAAGTGGAGCTAACTTATGAAATGCCTTTATCTGAGATGGTAACAGACTTTTATGACAGGTTAAAATCAGTCTCATCAGGTTTTGCCTCTTTGGATTGGGAGTTTTTGGAATTTAGGGAGGTGGATGCTGTCAGGGTGGATATAATGGTAGCTGGGGAAAAGGTGGATGCGCTGTCTTCAATTGTTGTTAAGAGTAAAGCAGAAAGTTATGGTAGAAGAATGGTGGAGAAATTAAAGGAGGTATTACCCAGACAAAATTTTGCCATAGCCATTCAAGCTGCAATAGGTGGAACCATAATTGCCAGGGAAACCATCTCTCCATTTAGAAAAGATGTCACAGCCAAACTATATGGAGGAGACAGAACCAGAAAAGACAAGCTTTTGGAAAAGCAGAAAAAGGGAAAAAAGAAGATGAAAATGATAGGAAAAGTTGAGATACCGCAAGAGGCTTTTCTAGGCATCCTGAAATTATGAACTTGACTTATAGGTTTAAAAAGATTATCATCTGGCCATGGTAGAATTAAGTGCGTCTACAGGTGGAGCGGTTGAACCTCCAAAAGAAACTAGAGATCAGTTAGGGAGTTTTTTACTGGGAACTTATTTCGCTCCAACAGTAGTACAAGAATTAGTAAAATCACTAAACAGGATGGGAGAAAACTCAGGTTTTGTTTTAACATGGTGGTTAGAATAGTTACCTCAAATCCATTTTCATCCATTTGACCCACAAATATAGTTTGCTTTTGAATTTAAAGACACAGATAATTTTAATATCTAGTTTTCAACCTCGGGGGTTGCAACCTAGATTTTAGACAATAAGTTCTCGATCGAGAATATAATTGGATAGTTAACGGTATGTTTGGATAGTGCGGCGTTTGACATCATTTATCCGTTTTTGTTGTTTAATGTACGACTCAATATCCATAAGTACAGCTTTAGGAATGCCATGTTGTGTGACAATAAGCTCGCCGCCTTTTTGGGATAGCTCATTTAAAATCTTAGTTAGTTTTTTGCGCAGTTCATCTGTACCGATAAATTTTTTATCTAAAAGGCTATCAATTTGCATAAGGATATCATAACATATTCCTAAGGTTTGTCAAGGACAATAATCCCCCTTGATTAAATGTTTAATTTGTGATTACACTGGAAGTGGTACTAATAAATGGAAGGGGGTGAGAGAATGAAAATTTTGCATATGGTGGCATTTGCTTTGTTGGTGGTTGGCGGACTTAATTGGGGATTAGTGGCTTTGTTTAATATGAATTTGGTGGAAACTATCTTTGGTGGGATTGGTCTGACCAACATTGTTTATATTTTGGTTGGAGTATCAGCAGTTTATATTGCGGCCACCCACATGGGTGATTGCAAGGTTTGCTCAGCAAAAGGGTAATTATTTTCCTAATTAGGGAAAGAAAAAATCTCGCTCTTTTTGGGCGAGATTTTTTAAAGTATTGACAAAGTAATTTAATTTATGGGATATTTTTAATAATGGTAAAAACTATCAAGTTAAATTTGTTATTTGAACTGCTTTTTATCTTTCTTGCCGCCTTAATACTAACAGTAACTGTACTTTTGTTTTTTAGTTCACTTAAAGTTGTCAGTAGTGTTGGTCAGGAGAGCAATCCTTTAGGAAATCTAGGAATTGGTGAAACTGCTCCATCTGATACCACTCCTCCATCTGTTTCAGTTACAAACCCCCTTGACGGTGTCTCTGTTTCCGGAATAGTGAATGTCACTGCTGATGCCTCTGATAGCAGCGGGATTGCCAAAGTAGAGTTTTATGCAGATACCGATATGATTGGCACCAGTTCTTCAGCTCCGTATTTTTCTGCCTGGGATACTACAGTTTACCCACATAACTCATTACATCTTGTTCACGCCAGGGCGTTTGATTTAGCCAACAATGTAGCTTCTTCCTCAGGAGTTTTTGTGACTGTTTTAGATATCACTGCTCCATCTGTCACCATCACTAACCCCGCTAATGGTTCAACAGTGCCTAAAAACTCTATCGTGACTATTCAAGCTTCAGCTTCTGATGTTTCTGGAATAAATAAAGTAGAGTTTTATGTTAATGGAATATTAAAGTGTACAGACACCACTTCTGCCTATTCATGTAATTGGAAAGTTCCCAAAAGACCAAATATTACCTATACACTTTTGGCGAAAACTTTTGATGTAGCTGGGAATACTTCAACCAGTACTGTAACTGTGACCTCGAAATAGCAATCTGCTACAATAGCTGGAATGAAAATTTTGAAACCTCCTAAATTAAATATCGGGGATACTATTGGAATTGTGGCTTCTTCTTTACCGGTGCTCCCGTCTTTTAGGGAAAGTTACGAGAGAGGGAAGAAAGTGATTTTAGATTTAGGATTTAAGATTAAAGAAGGAAAAACAATTGGAAAAACAAGGTGGTGGATGGCAGGTACACCTAAAGAGGTAGGTGAAGATATAAATAATATGTTTGCAGATAAGAATATTAAAGCCATCATGGCTCAAACCGGAGGGTATTCTGCGATCTCAGTTCTGGAGCATCTGGATTATGAACTAATAAAGAATAACCCCAAACCCTTCATAGGAATGTCTGATATGACTGCATATCATCTGGCAATATTTACCAAAACTAGAATGGTGGGATTTCATATGGATGATGTGACGTTTGGATTCGGGAGGGAAGTCAAAGAGGGACAAGAGGACTGGTCAAAATTAGATCAGGAATTTTTCTTAAAATTTTTAACAAAGACAGAAGCACCCGGAATTATTAAACCTATTAGCGAGTGGAAGACATGGAAAAAAGGAAAAGCAGCAGGGCATTTGATTGGAGGAATATTGGAACACCAAAGAATTTTATCCGGCACGCAGTATTATCCAAAAATAGAGGTTTTTGATGGAGTAATATTTTTTTGGGAAGAGGTGGGGGTAACTTTACATCATATAGCCACCACTTTATACAAGCTTAAATACATGGGGATTTTGGATAGGATTTCAGGAATGTTAATTGGAAAAATAAAATATATAAAACCGGCCAGGGAAAAAGAAGTAGTGGAACCAACAGCAAAAGAGATGATTTTGGATATTTTAAAAGAATATAAATTCCCCATTATGGCCAATTTGGATTTTGGGCATTTTACTGTAAATATTCCTATGCCAATAGGTATTAAAGTTTCCTTTGATACCACAAAAAAAGAATTAAACTTTCCAGAGGGAGCTGTAATTTGATACTTGACTTTTGTACAGATTTGTACTAATCTGTACATAGAGGGCGTATTTATGACACAAGTAATGAAGGCATCAGATGTAAGGCAACAGTGGAGCCAACTTCTTAATCAAGTATTTATTAAGCAAACTAGGATTGTTGTTGAAAAAAGCGGTATCCCTGTAGCAGCTGTTATTTCGGCCGAGGAGTTGGAAAAATTTACCAGGCTTGAAGAACAAAGGGAACGAAATTTTGCTATTCTTGATGAGGTTGGTGAGAAGTTTAAGGATGTATCCTCTCAAGAGATTGAACGAGAGGTTAGTAAAGCCTTGAGGCAAGTTCGAGCGGTGAAGCGCCGAAAACTCCCTAAATCACGTAGCTCTTTATGATATCAGCTGTCCTGGATGCAAATATAATTGCCTCCGGTATTCTCGGATTTCGTAACCCCGATAGTATTCCAGGTGTGTTACTTCGGTTATGGCGCAAAGGTATTTTTGCGCTTGTCACATCTAAACATCTCCGTGATGAAGTAAGAGATACATTACACAAGCCATATTTCACCACCCACTTGAGCCCTCAGGAAATATCCCGGATTCAAGCACTCCTTCAGTTTCAGACAAAACAGGTTTTAATTACTGAAAATGTACCTGATATTGCTACCCATCCTGAAGATGATTTGGTAATAGCTGCTGCAGTTTCCGGCAAGGTGGATTATTTAGTGACAGGAGATGGGCCGCTGCTACGAAAAGTCAGTAAATATAAAGGAGTCACACTAATTAGTCCAAATGATTTTCTTGAAGTGCTTAAGAAACAAATTTAGAATGGAACTAAACTTTTTAGAGGGAGCAGTGGTTTAGCAAATAGTGAATATACGTTATGCATCACGTAAGAATATTCCCGAAACGAGAGTTGATGAATCAAACTAAATCTTCCTAAAACGACGAGCCTTTTAGTAGCTTATTGGTTAATCTGTTAATCCCTCTGAGTAACTCAGCCGG